>SAMEA104315430__coassemble_152_pt1 | contig 38658 bp, 30 predicted proteins | sample SAMEA104315430__metabat2_low_PE_047 | metagenome-assembled genome bin SAMEA104315430 (sample SAMEA104315430) | gut metagenome | biome: Monkey gut; feature: monkey-associated habitat; material: faeces | place: China | collected 2013
CGTATGTATTTATTGTTGACTTCCATAATACTTTTCTATTTGACGACAAAGGTAAGATATTTCTCCGAAACCGATGGTTGATTTCGCAGCAACTGTTTGATGGTTCATATCTTTCCGCCAATTCCTCTGAACTTCTCTACAAAAGCAGCTATCTTTTGAAAAACGCTTTGTTTCTTTGTAAGATATTGAGGGTTCAGCGGTCTCATCTTTGGTAAAAGAGCATTCAAGTCTGTTCCGTTCTCGCCGGCATACTCTCTCTTCAAAGAGAGTTGGATATACCGCTTTGCTTCTTCTTCATTCAGTTTTTCATCGGCAATAAGCCTTGCTGCCTCGGCTCTTTGCTTTTCTTGTGCGTATATAAAGAATGCCTCGATAACTCCGGATTTGTCCTCTATGATGTCCAAATTCGTTTCGTTTATAAAATCGTCTGAATTCAATTCCAATAATGCAACTTCGGTGTTATACTTTAAAAATCGAGCATGAAAAAGGCGTACCGATACCATCGGCACGCCTCGTTATTCGTCGAATTATTTACTCTTTATCTGACAATAAGTGTTTTCATATCGAGCATCTCCCCATTCGGCAAGAGCAATCCTACGGAATAGTTGCCGCTTGCAAGAGTTTGAATGTTTATCGTAACGTTTGTTTGAGTGTTACTTATCGGGGTACCTGCGGAACTTACGATCTGAATCAAAGCATTGCTTACGTTTTCGGCAAGCCTGTATCCGACATCTATTCTGTCATTAGCAGGATTCGGAGAAAGGGAAACAAGCATGCCTCCACGTACTGCCACGCTTACAGTATCATAATCCTTTGCTCCGTCAGCCTCTGCAACCACCTCCAATTTATATTGTTGCGACATCATAGGCTGAACTGTCAAATTCATGCCTGTTCCGACCGTATCACCGTTTACATCATACCATGTATATCGTGCAGGTTCGTTTATGCTTACTGCAGAAAAACTTACAGCTTGCGACATAAGAACGGAGGTATCGTTCAATGCCAAAGCCTTGAAGTCTCTATTCATGTTTTTGATTGCCTTATAGTGTTCTCGCCTATGATTTGGAGTTCCTTATCCCAATGATACAAAGCAATATCGAAATCGAATACGCTATCTTGCGGAACGCTCTGAGTAAAGAAACAAACATCCGTTCGGCAAAAATAAAACGGCGGAAGAATTTCTTCAAACGGCGTTCCGTCAAATTCTTTCGCCGTTTCGTTATTTTGTTTGAGGGAAAGGGTGAAATAATCCGGAAAGGGTAATCTCATTATCACGAGTTCATTCCGATTAAAGCACACAAAGTCATAAGCCGGTTGCAAAGCGTAGGTTCGATTATTCGTTTCCCTCATTCGCCTTTTTGTTATACCTTTGCAAACAAAAAGAACAATGGCATTCAAACTCAGAGCTGTCGAACTCGAAGACGCAGATTTATTCTACGAATGGGAAAACGATATGGCGACATGGGAAGTCGGCAACACTCTCCGCCCTTTTTCTCGCTTCGCATTGGAACAATATGTCATGCAATCGCAGAATGAGAGTTTCTATGCGGCGGGGCAAATGCGGCTTATGGTCGATGTGGAAGACGAAGAGGGTATCAGAACCATCGGTTGTGTGGATTTGTTCGACTTCGAACCGAGAGATTTGCGTGCAGGCATGGGTTTGCTGATACGTAAAGAAGAAAGGGGAAAAGGATACGCCAAAGGGATATTGGAATTGCTTTGGAACTATGTCGTGAAGGCTTATTCGCTCAGACAGCTTTATTGTTTTGTTCCCTGCGACAACCAAGCGAGCAAACGCATGTTGCTTTCCGGCGGTTTCGCACACACTGCCACATTAAAGGATTGGATATATATCGACGGTAAACCGAAAGACGTGGAAGTTTATCAACGAATAAAAAACGACTGATGATGAAAAACAGAAAAAAATTGGCGATAATATTGATTGTATGCGGTGTACTGCTTTTTGCAACCGGCATTACATCTGCATTACTCTTGAACACGAAAGTCAAAAACGATAAAACGGTGGATTTATATATCTATCCCGCAAGTTCTTCCGAAGAAGTATTGAAGCAATTAAAAGAGAAAGGTGTGTTGGAAGGCACAGGCGTATTCTCTTTCTTCACGAAAGCTCTTTCGGATAAGGAGACTTTCCGAAGCGGACACTATACCGTTCAACCGAAAGCAAGCCAACTGGAATTGGCAAAACAACTTGTCAGAGGCTTGCAAACTCCGGTGAAGTTGGTTATAGGGAAAGTCCGGACGCAAGAGGAACTTGCAGATAAGATGGCAAAGCAACTGATGATAAGTCCCGCAGACATCGATAATGCAATACTCAAAACAGAAAACAGCTCGAACATCTTCGACTACATTGTGCCGAACACATACGAGGTTTATTGGAACATAGGAGCAGAACAACTATTGCAAAGACTGAAAATGGAGAGTGATAAATGGTGGAGCGGTAAAAACAAGCAACTAAAGAGGCTCGGACTAAGCAGACACGAAGCCGTGGTTCTTGCTTCAATCGTTGAAGAGGAGACGAACAAGAACGAGGAAAAACCGATTATCGCAGGAGTTTATGTAAACAGGCTTCGTCGCGACATGCTCCTGCAAGCAGACCCCACAGTCAAGTATGCAGTGGGAGATTTCACCATAAAAAGAGTAATGTACAAGCATTTGCAAACAGACTCTCCCTATAATACTTATATGTACAAGGGATTGCCTCCGACAGCCATTTGTTTACCGGAACAGAGTTCCCTTAATGCAGTCCTCGGATATGCGGAACACAATTACGTTTTCTTCTGTGCGAAAGACGATTTCTCGGGTTATCATAACTTTGCGGAGACTTCGGCAGAGCATTATGCGAATGCGGACAGGTATCGTGCGGCTCTGAACCGTGAAGGCATAAAATAAAAAAGGGTAAGCTACTTATATCGCACCGCTCAACCTTCTTACCTTGCTGCGTTCCCGCCCTGGGGAGATTCAAAGGGAGCTGGTCGTACAAGACTTACCCATTGCAAAAGTACAACAAAAAAACAAATTCGCAAGACTTCGTAAGAAAATATTTTCCGCCTATTTGGAAAACACTTTGACAGCCAAAGGCTTTGCTACTTGCAAGAAGTGGTTCCATCTTTCAGCATATCGCTGCTTTTTTGCAGCATCGAGAATGCATACGTCCTCATTTCGCGAGCTTTCGACGAGTGTATCCCTATCAGATTTCGCTTTTCAATATCAGCCAATCGGTAGAGTTTTTCCTTGCCCGAGCGTTCGTTTATGTAGAAATACTCATCGTCCAAAACTCCTAGCTTATCATCCGCACTGAAATAGGCATATTGCCGCACCACTCTTTGCAAATCCACACCCAAAGTATTGTTTCCGTAATCTTCAAACAGCATTGAAAGTACCGTAGGTGCAATATCTATCTGCAAAGCAAGGCAACTATCCTTTTGCGGCGGTATTTGAGCGGGACAATACAGTATCATAGGCGTATGATGATAAGACAATGGCATTTCATACTTTGAACCCGGCTTTACGTAACCGTGATCTGCCACAAGCACAAAGAGAGTGTTCTCGAACCAATCCTGCTTGCGTGCAAGCGAAATAAAATGACCGATTGCCCAATCGGCATACTCTACCATCTGTTGCTTCAACTCTTTGCTCTTCGGCTTGAATGCGATGTCTGTCGGCAAGATATAGGGACCGTGATCGCTTGATGACAGCAAACATGCAAAGAATGCCTTCCCCTTATCCCTCTTATTGATTATCTCGATGGCTTTCTCATACATCACATGGTCGCTCACGCCGAGCGTACTCTTGATTTGTTTGGACGGATAGTCGCTTTGCGATATGATTTTCTGCACTTTGTTGGCATGAAGAAAGCCTGCTATGTTGTCGAATTGGGCATCGTGAGTTGTGAAATAAAAGGTTTGATACCCTCTTGCGGCAAAATTATTCGGCAAACCGCACATTTGCGGAATCATTGTAGCCTTCATGCTATGCCTTGAAAAGAGAGCAGGGTGTGCAAACAGCGTCGAATACAAACCGTTGTAGGTATGAATGCCCGCAGTGTAACATCTCTCGTAACTCAACGAAGCATCAATCAAAGCATCCAAAGAAGGCGTCAAACGACTCTCCGCATTAAAATGTCCGACCTTATCCGCAGACATGGATTCCATGATAAGAACAATCACATTCGTGCCTTTCCTCAATTTCAAAACCCGATTGTTTTCTCTCTCGGCCTCCATCTGTCGCTTCCAAACCTCGTTTGCCGTCTTGCCATCGACAAGTTGCAGAGGTTTGTTTGCCGTTTTGTTGTATTCCTCGACGCTTTTCAAAAGTGTAAACGAGGGATTCAAACCGACATAATTGAGGAAAGCATTATCGCAATGGTATGCCGTTCCGACCCTCAGCGGACTTTTCGCAGCCAATCTGCCACGCATTCCCACACAACAAAGCAATACGCACAGCAAGGCAAAAGGCACACTCTTGAAATACCGTATATCTTTACGCTTTTGCAACAACACTTTCTTGTAATACCTATTCATCAACAATACATAGAGAAAACAAACCACCGCAAACAACAATGCGAAAACCAAATAAGCCGGTTCCTGCACTATCATCTTGACAAGAAAACCGAAAGAGGAGAAATAAGAAAATACCGTGGCGTTCAGATGTGCGAAGAAGTAATTGAAATACGGTATATCGGCAGCCGAAATCAGGAAAGCGACAGAAAACACCGTGCAAGTGAAGATGTGGATAATCTTATAGTACACCTTATTCTCTATCTTGGCGAAATACCCTGTCAATACAGCCAACAGAGGCAACGCAAGCAAATAGCAACTGACGCATGTGTCGAATTGCAGACCTATTGCAAAGCTCTTCAACAACAAAGCATCGATTGCGACCTCATGCTCCGCCGTCATCATATACACGATTACCAACAGAAATCTGAATATTCCGAAAAAGACCACGCCGGTCAGGTAAGTAAGAAAAATATATGCCGTTCTCATGAATTATCTCTTTATTTCGTTTGTTTCTCCGCCCCATCGGACGCAGGGTATTTCCTCATTGCAATCACAAAGTCTGCATTGCAGCCATTTTCGCAAAGTGTCCGTTCAAGTTCATCAGTTCCTCGTATGTACCGCTCTCTATTATACGACCTTTTTCCATGCAAACGATTTTATCCGCCGTCGTTATGGTCGATAGTCTGTGGGCTATGACAATGCAGGTCTTGCTCTTGCTCAATTCGTCTATCGCCCTGCGGACAAGTTCCTCGCTTTGGGCATCGAGTGCCGAAGTCGCCTCGTCCAAGAGCAGTATTTCCGGATTTTTCAACAGTTCCCTCGCTATGCAAAGTCTCTGTCGCTCACCTCCCGAAAGGCTCATTCCCCTATCGACCAAGCGGGTGTCGTAACCCTTCTCGCACTTCATTATGAAGTCATGGGCATTCGCTGCACGTGCTGCCGCTTCCACCTCGCTGCGACTTACATTCGGGTTGGCGAAAGCAATGTTATTGAATATTGTATCGTTGAATAAAATCGCCTGTTGGCTCACATAACCTATCTTCCGCCTCAAAGAATTTATGTTCAAACTCTTTATATCCTTTCCGTCTATGCTTAACACTCCCGAAGTGCAGTCTGCAAAACGCGGAATCAAATCCACAAGAGTCGATTTGCCCGCTCCGGAAGCACCTACCAACGCAACGGTTTTGCCTTTCTCAATCACCAAATCTATATCATGCAGAACCTCTTCTCCGGATTGCGAATAGGAGAAGCAAACTCCCTTTAACACTATCTCCTTTTCAAACTTCTGCAAAACCTCCGCATTCTCTCGCTCCTTTATTCTCTCGTCCGCACCGAGTATTTCGTTCACTCTCTCCGCACAAGGCTCCGCACGCTGCAAATTATAGAAAGCCGTGGCAACGGCTTGCAAAGGAGCGATGATACGTGCGAAGATAAGCGTGAAGCCTATCAGCATTTCCGGAGCGAGTTCTCCCTCCAACACCATACCGCCTCCGAATACCACCACGAACACAAGGGCGGCTATTGCGAGGAATTCGGTCAAGGGCGAAGCCAATTCCCGTCTTCGCAACACCTTTATCGCCGTTTTGGTGTAATCTTCATTATCCTTGCAAAATTTTTTCAGCACGAAATCCTCGGCATTGAACGCCTTTATCAGCCGCAGACCGTATATGCTTTCCTCGCATACCGAAAGCAAAACGCCCATACGCTTTTGAGCCTTGGTGGAATTGCGTTTCAAACTCTCACCCACCTTTTTTATCAGGAAATAAGCGACAGGCACGACAAGCAAGGTCAACAACACCAACTTCCATGATACAATCAACAAAGTAACGAAGCAGAACAACACCATCAAAGGGTCTTTCACCAACATCTGCAAACTGCTCAGAACGCTCCATTCCAATTCCTCCAAATCGGAAGTAAGGCGGGAAATCAAATCTCCTTTCTTTTGGTTGGAGAAAAAGCCGACAGGCAATATGGTCATCTTGTAATAGAGTGCGTTTCTCAAATCACGTGTTATTCCGTTACGAATCGGAGCAAGGAAATACATGCCGAGATAACGGAATAGAGCCGAAAAGAAAACGCAAACGAGATATACCGAACTTATTGCGAACAAACAAGCATATATACCGTGCTTTTCGCTGTACGCATTTATGTGCCATGAAACATAATCCGAAATAACGTCCCTGTCGAAAGCGAACTCAGGACATTGCGGCGGAGCCGAAGTAATTCCGAACAAAACCGAAACGAACGGAATTACCACAACGAAAGAGAACAAAGAAAAAAAGACATACACGGCATTGGAAAGAATGTTCAGAACGACCTCTTTCTTGTACTTGGATATGCCTTTGATGATTTCGAATACGTTTTTCATTCAATCGGATTTTGGTTCAAAAAGCCTTGTTGCCTTATGAAAGCCATTTGTTTTTATCTTGATGAAACGAAACGCCGTTCCATCGGGAATGAATCAGCGTTTCGATTTTTTCTTCCGCCGTTTCGCCAAATTAAAACGGCGTTTCATAATCGTCTAATAACGATAGTGTTCCGCCTTATAAGGACCTTCCACCCTTACACCTATATAATCGGCTTGTTTTTGCGTCAGCTTGGTCAGCTTCACACCTATGTTGGCAAGATGAAGCCTTGCAACCTCTTCGTCCAAGGTCTTGGGCAAACGATAAACGCCCACTTCGTATTTCTTTGTCCAAAGTTCGATTTGTGCAAGCGTCTGATTGGTGAACGAATTGCTCATAACAAAGGACGGATGTCCCGTTGCACAACCGAGGTTCACCAACCTGCCCTCTGCCAAGAGGTAAATGCAGTGTCCGTCGGGGTAAATGTACTTATCGACCTGCGGTTTTATGTTCACTTTCTTTATACCCTCCCACTTTTCGAGCCTTTCGACCTGTATCTCATTGTCGAAGTGTCCGATGTTGCACACTATTGCTTCCGACTTCATGCGAGCCATATCCTCTGCAGTGATGACATCGCAATTTCCTGTGGTCGTTACGTAAATGTTTCCTTGCGGCAAAGCATCTTCAAGCGTCGTTACCTCGAAGCCTTCCATCGCAGCCTGCAACGCACATATAGGGTCGATTTCGGTAACCAGCACTCTCGCTCCGTAACCCCTCATGCTCCTTGCACAACCCTTGCCAACATCTCCGTAACCGCACACGACAACGACCTTTCCCGCTATCATGACGTCCGTGGCTCTCTTTATGCCGTCTGCCAACGACTCTCTGCAACCGTAAAGGTTATCGAACTTGCTCTTCGTTACCGAATCATTCACGTTGATTGCCGGAATAAGCAATTCGCCACGCTCCATCATCTGATACAAACGATGAACGCCCGTGGTGGTTTCCTCGCTCACGCCCCTCAAACGCTTCATTATCTTATGCCATTTGCGATTGTCATCCGATTGAACTGCCTTCAAGGTTTTCAATATTATGCTTTCTTCCGTCGAAGCGGGAACTGCATCGAGCAAAGCGGGATTATCCTCCGCCGCATAACCCTTATGCACCAGCAAAGTGGCATCTCCGCCATCATCGACAATCAAATCAGGTCCCTCTCCCTGCGGAAAAGACAACGCCATGTTCGTACACCACCAATAATCCTCCAAACTCTCACCCTTCCAAGCAAACACCGGTACACCGCTTGCCGCAATGGCAGCCGCAGCATGGTCTTGCGTTGAGAATATATTGCAGGAACACCACCTCACATCGGCACCCAATTCCACCAAAGTCTCGATTAACACTGCCGTTTGTATCGTCATGTGCAACGAACCCATGATTTTGGCTCCCTTCAACGGCTTTTGCCTTCCGTATTTCTCCCTCAAAGCCATCAAACCCGGCATTTCCTTTTCGGAAATCTCTATTTCCTTTCTCCCCCACTCTGCAAGGGAAATATCTGCGACCTTATAATTCAATGTATTGTCTGTCATATCAAATCGTATTTTGTGTTTAATTCATCAATTTGTAAATCTCGAAAAATATATCTGTGTTTTGCATCACTCCCGTGAAGTTCTCCGCTCCCTGACCGAAAGAATAAACCGGCACAGGCACGCCCGTGTGATCCAAAGACGTCCAAACGTCTTTCGTCTTCTTGCCCTCGGCAGGCAGTGTCAGTCCTCCGGTTTCATGATCGGCTGTAACGATGACGAGGGTATTGCCGTCTCGCTTGGCGAAGTCCAAAGCCATGGCAACGCAACGGTCGAAGTCCAGCACCTCATCAATCATCGGCTTGTACTTATTATAGTGTGCTTCCATGTCTATCTTACTTCCCTCCAACATCATGAAGAAACCTTTCTCGTTTCTGCCGATTACCTCCAAGGCTTTCGCCATATTGCTTTGCATTATGCCTCCCCGCTTGGCGGCTTCCGCCAAATGCTCCTCGGCAAAGAGACCGATGATTTTATCGTTGCTGCTGTTGCTCAACTCCTGTTGCGAGAATATTACGTCGTAACCCCTTGCCCGCAAACTGTCCGCAAGGTTCAGCTTATCCTTTCGCCCTGTGGAAAGAAACCTTTTGCTGCCTCCGCCCAGTGCGACATCGCAATATCCATCCAAATAGCACAAAGCTATCTCGTCTTGCAACTTACGGTCTTTCACATTGGCGACGAAACTTGCCGGAGTGGCGTGTGTAAGGTCGCAGGAACAGACAATGGCAGTCGATTTGCCGTATTGCTTCGCTATTTTCAAGAGAGAGGGGTGCGAGAAGCCGTTCCCGTCAAGTCCTATGGCATGATAATTCGCCTTATGTCCCGTTGCAATCGCCGTTCCACCCGCTCCCGAATCGGTTACCTTTCTATCCGCACAAGTGGTTATGGAAAAGCCCGTAACAGGCATTGAAAACATTGCAAGGGAGTCGCCGTTTGCCATGTATGCGGCATAACTTTGAGCCAAGCCCATGCCGTCTCCTATCAACAATATGACGTTCTTGACTTTCTGTTGCGGGAATGCGACAAGGCACATCACCGAAAGCAAGAACACAATGACCGTTTTTTTCATCTTTCTTACAAATTCAGTTGTTCCAATATGGTGTTGTAAAGCCACTTGGTGTCCTTTCCCATTGCTCTTACCTGCTGCGGTACTATGCTTTGGGCGGATTGTCCAGGAGTGGTGTTGATTTCCAAGAAGAAAATCTTGTTCTGCTTTTCGTCATACCTGAAATCGGCTCGGCAAACACCGCTGCAATGCAATCCTTTGTAGATTTCCTCGGTCAGATGTTGTATTCTCTCGGTGAGTTCGGGGCTTATCGGTGCAGGTGTCAGTTCTTTGCTTTTACCCTTGTACTTTGCCTCGTAATCGAAGAACTCGTTCATCGGCACGATTTCGGCAACAGGCAGAGCCTTAACCTCATTGCCGATTTGCATTACGCCGCAACTGAATTCTCTTCCCTCTATGAACTCCTCTATCATCACATCGTGCCATACTCCGAAGGCTTTCTCCACAGCCGGAAGCAAGTCCTCCTGCTTGCAAACCTTGCTCATGCCGATTGAAGAACCGCCGGCAGTGGGCTTCACGAAGACGGGCAGTTTCACTCTCTGCATTATTTCCTCCGAACTCAAAGGAGCCGTTTTTCTTGTGATGACATTATTCGCCACATTAACAATGCCGAGACTCCTTACCACGATATTGCATATGGATTTGTCGAAAGTGATTGCAGAAACTATGGTCGAACAGGTTGTATATGGGATTTGAAGCATATCGAAATAGCCTTGCAACAAACCGTCTTCCCCCGGTGTTCCATGTATGGTTATGTAGGCAGCATCGAAAAGCACCTTCTCCGCACCGAAACGGAGAGAGAAATCGTTCTTATCCACTTCCGTTCTTACCCCGTTTTGCTCGCAATACCACGATTGGCGGGTAAGAATTATAAGATAAACATTATACTTTTCCTTGTCAATGTCTTCTTTAATCTGTTTTGCGGAAGCAACGGATACTTCAAACTCTCCCGAATATCCGCCTGCAACCAATGCTATGTTTCTCTTCATTGCAATTAGTGATTTTGCGTATTGTCGTTTTCAACGATGGATTTCTCGATGGAGGACAGGCTTTGTTTCATGTCGGTGAGGAATTTTTTCAGTTCGTTCAGCGTAAACGCCACCTCGGCAGCCGCATCGGTTTTCGCCTGTCTCTGTTGCCTCAACACTCTCTTCGCCCCGTCCAAGGTATAACCGCAATCCCTTGTCAGATACACCAACTTCTTCAAAAAAGCCACATCATTCTTGCTGTATTGCCTCAAACCCTTGGATGTGCGTTGAGGTCTGAGACTGCCGAACTCCTTTTCCCAGAAACGCAAAGTGGGTTGCGACACGCCCAAACACTCCGATACCTCGGCTATGCTGTAATACAACTTATCTATCATACTGCAAAGGTAAATATTATTTTCATTTCCCAGCACCCGAAGCCTGCTATATTTTACCCCCGAAGCCCTCCGACCGAACACCATAAGCACCGGTCGCAACCGAACGCCCTTTCACAAAATCAAAACGCCGAAAGAATTTTCTCAAACGCCGTTTCATCACGACGAATCGGCGTTCTGTTTCCATCGAAAAGGCATATTATCCAATTCATTGGTTTACCGACATATATCAATGAATGATAAATCAAGTTCCATACACCGGTTACAAGTATGGCAAGCCTCTTATATGGGTAAGTATTGCAATAAGATAATAAGACAGAAAGCAGAATTTCCATTCCTAATGCAAAAAAGCCTGCCGGATTGCGACTTCGGAGAGTTTCAAGGCGAAAAAGATATTGCAAAACGTACCGATGTTATTGCATTACCGCAGGAAAATCACGGCTGACGACCGAATAGATAAAAAGAAGAGTTCGACACCGAACCGAACTCTTCTTTTACTTTTTAATTTTCTCTTGCGGATTGACGGAGGCTGCCGTCGGCAGTGTCCCTTTTCGGCAATCCGTGAAACGAAAACTTATTTCAGGTTTATTGTTCCCTTGCACCCATTCTGTCCATGGCACAACGGAAGCCTATCCAACTTGCACTCTTATTCTGATCCAAGAAACGCCTTTGTCCGGGGCTTAGATAGAATGCTCTATCCTTCCAAGAACCGCCTTTAATCACTCTTGCCTTGTCATCGACCATGGAAGTATTTCCGAAATCGTACATTCCGCTCGATACAGGCTTCATTTCCTCATCTCCATTGTCTTCCGCAGGAGCTGCTTCCTCGTCTCCGTTGTCGGTTATCCAAGCATCGGTAAGTTGAGATGCCAAATCACCGTCCAAATAGTTTATGTTATCGGATTGACGGTAGTTCATTCTGTTGATACATTCCTCTGTGGTTACGGCTCTGTAAGATATTCTTCCCAAAGAGTCCTTTTCCGCTATCATACCGTCGCTATCCGTTACCTTGGTCATGTAAACGTTTCCTCTGAACGGGTTCATGTCATCGGCATCTATGCCTGTGTTCGGTCTGTAAACGTCCATTACCCATTCCGCAACGTTACCTGCCATATTGTAAAGACCGAAATCATTAGGGAAATAGAACATTACCGGTGCCGTATATTCCCAATGGTCGTTCAAAGCACTTGCAACACCCATTGCATCGCCACGGCTTCTCTTGAAGTTGGCCAACATTTCGCCGTAATACTTCTTTTCTGCAGACCTTGTGATGTGTCCGTTCCATGGATAAATTCTTCTCTCCACTATACGCTCGTCAACAGTATTTCCGACTAAGGAAAGAGCTGCGTATTCCCACTCTGCTTCCGTCGGAAGGCGGAAACGTGGCAACAAAATGCCGTCCTCCGGTCTTACTTTACGCGTTCCTTCCGAGTTAGGGTCCAAATCCTCCAAGTCTCTCTTCACGTAACCTTCGTATTGTCCCGCAAGGTAAGCGTCTGTCGTGAATACGTTATCGCCTTGTTGGTCGGGATCGAATTCCAATATGCCTTCGTCAATCAGAATCTTCTCATTGACACGATCCGTTCTCCAATTACAGTACTCGGAAGCCTGAACCCAACTTACGCCGACCACAGGATACTCTGCCCATGACGGATGGCGGAAATAGTAGTCCACCATAGGTTCGTTATAGCTTAACTTCGATCTCCAAACCAAGGTATCGGGAAGAGCTCTTTGGTAAACCTCGGGATAATCATTGCCATACACTCTGTTCAACCAATAAAGGTATTCCCTATATGCAAGATTCGTTACCTCGCATTCGTCCATATAAAATGATGAAACAGTCGCTTTCTTCGGTTGATTATGCCATTCGTATCTCACATTGTCCGTCATGGAACCCATAACGAACGCTCCACCCTCGATGAATATCATTCCGGGAGGGGTCATCTGCTCTTCTGCATTTGCAGCTTCAAATCCGCCCCATTTCGAATCGTTCAAATTCCAACCGGTAGTTGAAGAGGTTTGCTTACCCTTGCAACCGAAGAAAAGGGCTACAACGCTTAAACCAAGGATTACTTTGCCGATTATTCTCATATTACTCTGTTGTTTTATTGTTCTACCATTATATTGTTCTGCTATGCCGAGTAAAGGTCATCAGAATGAAGGACACTTTATCGGTTTTATCTTTTTACGTTTTTCAGGGCAAGGAAGTTGCGCCCCCAAGGTTACTTCATGAGCTCCGCCCGAAGCATTGGACAACTTGGATACCGTGATATCGTAGCTATATCCTATCTTGAATGATTGGTATTGCACTCCGAACATCAGCACCAAGGCATCTGCATTGGCGAAACTGATGGATTGACGAAACCAAGTGCCGACTATGAACGGTTCCCAGTCCAAATAGAGTCCGTAATTTATCATTTGGAACTTTCCTTGCATGCTGTAAATAATGTTAGGCGAGATTATCGGAGCTCCGAAGAAAGCATTGGTTCTTCGTTTGTCCCTTGCAAGATTAAATCTCAGTCCGGCATTTGCAGTAAACCTTATAGGAACTCTGTTATAGGATATAAAGCCGTCATCGGGCCTCAAAAGATTTGCCGCAGACACTCCCGCAAACCAATTCTCTCCGTATGCCACTGCTCCTGCCGCTATATCGAAATATGTATGCGACAAATCATCGGGTCTTTCCGCCATTGTACCATAAATAAATCCGTAACGCGGGTCTATCATATCGGGAAACGCCAACTTGTCCCAATCCAAACTGCGGTTCGTAAGGCTCGCCTGTGCCGCCACATTGACGTAAACATCTCTCGCAACCTTCAATCGAAGGGAATAAATCAACGCCGCAGTGTTAGTCCTGTAAAAATCGCTTTGAGCATCACTCATAATCATAGCTCCGACTCCGCCGGATATTGCGTCGAAGTATTGATCGTAGCTCGCCGTAAAGGTCTTGAATGCGTCCAAACCCGGCCATTGGTTTCTATAAGATAGGGAAAACCTCGGGCAAACCGCCGTTCCTGCCAATGCAGGGTTGGTATATAGCGGATTGGCATAGAATTGCGAGAAGTGAGGATCCTGTGCCTGTAAGCCTAAGCCCACACTCATAAACGCAATCGCAAGAATCAGTATTTTTTTCTTCATATTCTGCTTACTCATTTTTTTGAGACTGTACCTTGTTAACTCTGTTTGAATTGGCAATATTACGAAAAAATCTTCACACATCAACGCTTTCTTCGTTTTTTTTCTTCGATGCATATTGCTCATTCGGGCTAACTGTCCGTGTTTTCAGAGTAAAACCCTACAATCCCGCCCTTATTGCTCTTCTCTTTCTTATATCGCAAAAATCCGTCTTTTGTTTCATTTTCGCCATTTCATGAAGCAAAAAATCGTATCTTCGATCCGTCGAACTCTTTCGCCGTTCCGATAAATTATTACGCCTTTTCGTAAAATTCTTTCGCCGTTTCATTTTCTTCTTTCCCTATTTCGTTTCCCATGCAATAAAATACTGATTTTCGGTGTTTCTATCTTAGCTCTTTCGGAGCATGTTTGATTGGTTTAACAGAAGATTATTTTCACATGAGACGACAGTTGATTTGTTTTTTTACGGCGTTGGCAGGATTTATATGCTTGAATGCTCAAGGTCTCTCCTACCCCGCCTCCTCCGTTCTTGCACACGGTTCATGGTACACGGTAAACATTCCGTCCAACGGCATATATAAGTTGACCTATTCGGATTTCGTATCCTTGGGTGTGCCGGAAGAGGATATAAACTTCGACAATCTTTCCATATTCGGGCGTCCCGGCAAGGCGATTTCGGAAAAGAATTCGGAATACACCCAATCCGATATAACGGAAAATGCTATCTATGTGAACCCTGCCTCAAAATACGCACTCTTTTATGCAGAGAACACCATGTCCCTCGATTACGACACGGAAAACTCCCGTTTCGACTTTTCCATACACCCTTACTCCGATGTTTCCACCTATTTCATAACATTCGATGCAAATATAGGAAGCAAAAAACGTATCTCCGCCCGAGAGGAAATACATTCCGCTGCAACACATCAGGCGACCACTGCTCACGATGTCTTTATCCATAAACGAGAAGTGGCAAATCTTTTGGGCAGCGGCAGGAACTGGGTCGGGGAATCCTTTTCCGCAGGGTCGCCGGAACTCTCCATTCCTCTGAATCTGCAAAACGTATCGAGCGAACAAAGCACCGAAATAACCGTCAAGGTTCTCAACCAAAGCGAAACGCCATCTTCATTCGATTGCAAACTGAACAATACCTCCCTCGGCAGCATAACGGTCAACAAAACGCCTACCGACTACATCGCTTATGCCGGAAGCAAAACCTTTTCAGTCAAAATAACAAACGACAACAGCACTTTGAAAATCGCTTTCAACGGACAGGGAACCTCCAAAGGCAGACTTGATTACATCAAAGCGGATTACGTCAAAAGACTACACTACAACAACGCCTCCCTTCGCTTTTATGCAACAGAGAACATAGGCAACGATAATATAGTCGGCTATCAAATAAGCAACGTCAAGGCAAACAACTTTCAAATATGGGAAATCCGAAACGGCAATGCCTGTTCGGTGAATGACTATTCGCAAGATGGCGAAACGGTCAGCCTGAAAATCAAAGCCGACACGGTGTGCAGCGTCATCATGTTCAGCGGCAGCAATTTCCCGACACCGACTCTGAAAGGCAAAATAGAAAATCAAAATCTCCATGCGTGGGAAGCAGCAGATTTTGTCATCGTTACTGCCCCTGCTTTCTTGGAACAGGCGGAACGACTTGCCGAATTACACCGCACATACGATGGAATAAACGTCAAAATCGCCACGACACAGCAGGTATATAACGAATTCTCTTCCGGCACAAAGGATTTCCTTGCCATAAGAGAGTTGATGCGAATGCTATATAATAAATATGTAGAGACAGGTTCGGCACCGAAGAATCTGCTTCTTTTCGGCGATGGCACTTTCGACAACAAGAATATCCTTAAATACAACAACAATTTCATTCCCACCTACCAAGCGGAAAGCTCTTTGATAAACGCAGGCTCTTCTTTCACGACGGACGACGTTCTCACCTACCTTTCGCCATACGCAAGCGGAAACATACGGGATACAATGAGCATAGGAGTGGGACGATTTACCGTAAACACACCCGCAGAAGCACAAAACATGGTGAACAAGTGCGAAAGGTATATAAGCAAAGCCGACATCAAAGCCGGAGATTGGGGAGATTGGAGGAACGCAGTAACTTTGACGGCAGACGATGCCGATACGTGGGGAGAGAGGTACTTCATCGAGAACGCAGAAAACATATACTACGAAATAAAAGCAACAAATCCTAATTTGAATGTGGAGAAGATTTATTCCGATGCCTACAAGCAATACTCTTCTTCGGCAGGAGCCACATACCCTGACGCATCGAAAGCCATCAATCAAAGAATGAAGAAAGGTTGTCTGCTGTTCAACTATGTCGGACACGGCTCCGACGACCACCTTTCGAGCGAAAGATTGATTACCATCACCGATATAAGCGGTTGGAAGAACTATAACGCATTACCGATCTTCATTACCTCCACATGTGAGTTCACTCGCTTCGACCAAGTCGATAAACAATCGGCGGGAGAGTTCGTTCTATCTTCCGAAAACGGCGGCGGAATAGCACTCATCTCGGCTTCGAGAAAAATTCCTTCGAGGAACGAAATCAACAAAAATCTGCATAAATTTGCCGTAATCAAAGAAAACGGACAGGGATTGACTTTCGGAGAAGTTTTCATGAAGGCAAAAAACGCCACCAACTTAGTTGTGGAAGAGAGAAGCATCGGTCTGTTTGGAGACCCTGCGTTAAGGATAAGTCTTCCGCAGTACGACATCAAGACAACGAAGATAAACGACAACTCACTCGAAGACCCGGGTGTACAAGACACCGTAAGAGCATTATCAAACATGTATATAGAGGGAGAAATAACCGATGAAGCGGGAATGAGAGTGGAAAATTTCAACGGAAAAGTGCAAATTACCCTATTGGATAAGGCAAGCAATTATCGGACATTGGACAATGAGGGACTGAATACCGATATTGAGTTTGAACAACAAAAGAACATTCTTCATAAAGGCACAACCACTGTAACCAACGGTCGTTTCTCTTATCATTTTATGCTGCCTAAGGATATTGCATACAACTACGGAAACGGCAAAATCAGTTATTACGCACAATCGGACAGCCTTGATGCAGCCGGAAACTTCACAAACTTCATCATAGGCGGCATTGACACCACTGTAAACATACCGGAGAGCAGACCGAATGTGAGATTGTATATCAATGATACCAACTTCCGTAACGGTGGAATAACAGATGAGAACCCGCAACTCTTTGCAATAATCTCCGATTCCACAGCTATAAATACAGTTGGCACAGGTTTGGGGCATGACATAATAGCAAGACTGGACAATGCAGCCAACACATTCGTCCTGAACGACTATTTCGAACCATCGGGCGAAGATTTCTCGCAAGGAATCATACGTTTCCCGCTCTCAGACCTCACGGAAGGAACTCATACTTTAAGTCTGAGAGTTTGGAACATCTTCAACTTTTCTTCTCAAGCCGAAATAAGTTTCGTCGTCAAGTCTTCCAAACGCGGAGAGCAAATGAAATTGAAGAATTATCCTAATCCGTTCTCCGAAAGCACCGAAATAATTTTGGAACACAACCAAGCGAACAGCATACTTTCGGCAGAACTGCAAATATTCGACAGAACCGGCAGATTGGTTCTTCAAGAAGATGTTACTCCATACATAAGCACATATACCGTAGGACCGATACAATGGGACGGCACCTCCAATGGCGGAGGACAAAGCGGCAACGGCATTTTCTTTGCAAGGATGCGATTGAAAACCAATACCGACGAAATTTACACAGAACCTCAAAAGATGGTCATTTTCGGTCGCTCGAAATAATAAAAGTATATCGCACACGTTTCAAACAAGCGTATAAAAATTATAGACAAGATGAAGAAAACACTAATCGCAATACTTCTTGCCACTTTTGCGTCAACAGGTTTTGCACAGTTGAACAACCCTAATGCAAACGTGGATTGGCTGACGGGAAAAGTGGAGAACGGCAACCGTATAATCTCGACAGGCGTTCCCTTATTGCTGATTGCTCCCGATTCGAGAGCCGGTGCAATGGGCGATGTCGGTGCAGCGAGCAGACCGGATGCCAATTCCATACATTGGAATGCCGCAAAGCTTTCTTTCATGGAGAAACAAGCAGGGCTTACCTTCACTTACTCGCCATGGTTGAGGGAAATAGTTTCAGACATCAAACTTATGTACCTCAGCGGTTACTATCGCTTGGACGAACGTAACACATTGGGAGCCTCCCTGACCTATTTCTCACTCGGTTCCATAGATTTTTTCAGCGAAGACGGTCAGGCAACGGGAACATACAAGCCTAACGAGTTTGCCTTTGACGTAGCCTATTCGATGAAACTCTCGGAAAACCTGTCCATGTCCTTGACGGGAAGATATATTCGTTCGGATTTGACGCAGGGACAGAACGTCGGAACGACCTCTACGCATGCTGCCAATGCAGGAGCTGCCGATTTGGGATTGTATTACCAAAACAAAATCGACTTGGAAATGCCATCGCAGTACGCTTTCGGCGTTCAGATTTCCAATCTCGGCTCGAAGATTTCGTATTCCGACAACATGGAGAGTTCCTTTTTGCCTGCAAATTTGAGAATAGGCGGAAGGTACAGCATGGATTTCGACCAATTCAACAACCTCTCCGTAATGGCAGACTTCAATAAACTTTTGGTTCCGACACCTCCCGTTTACGACAATGAAGGCAACATATTCGCAGGCAAAGACCCCAACGTGGGAGTATTGCAAGGAGCAATCCAATCATTCTATGACGCACCCAACGGCCTCAAAGAGGAATTGCAGGAAATAAGCATGTCTCTCGGTTTGGAATACTGGTACAATAAAATACTTGCCGTTCGTGCCGGTTACTTCTATGAAGCAAAGAACAAAGGTGCAAGGAAGTATCTTACCCTCGGAGCAGGACTACGCTACAACGTAATGGGCTTGGACATCAGCTACCTCATCTCCACATCATCTTTGAACAACAACCCGTTGAAGAATACTTTGAGAGTATCCTTGTCATTTGACCTTTAATCCGAAACCGAACAGCGTTCCGGAAAAATAAAACGCCGAAAGAATTTAACGAAACGCCGAAAGAAAAAATTCTTTCGGCGTTTCGTTTCGATAGAACAAAGTTTCATTTTCTTCTTCCTATGTAAAAATCCAAGAATCCAGCAGAAAGCAGTTGAACATGTAGGCTGTCCAGCATATATTCAGCAGTATGCATGCAACAAGTGCAGGGTAAAGCAGACGTTTCCCAAATCTCCGATGGAAGAACGCAAGCAAAGAGCCGAGCATGACAAGCCATGTTCCTGCGAAGTCGGCTTTGAAGAAATTGTGTCTGCACAATACGACGGTGATCAGCCCTATAACCGCATAGGCTGCCTCCCACATTTTGTTTCTTCGGTTTTTCACCGTATCGAACAGCAGAAAGACGAAGAAAGGTGTTGCCAACAGATAACGGGCAAGGGAATACAATCCGCCATGTTGGGTCAAGAGTGCGGTGAATATGTTTCCCGACAGAAAGAGAAGGCTTAGCAACCTCGTATATTGCCAAGTCGTGATTTCCTTTTCCACTTTTCGTCCGATACCTGCAAGAAAGGCTCTCACCGACACAACTATCATCGGCACAAAGTAAAGCAAGAGAAAAGGGTCTGTTATGCTCTTACCCTCCGATGACCAATCCGAGAACGGCAATTCGGGAAGCGACAAGTATTTTCCCCATATCTTCTGCGATATAAAGAACTGATGGAAATTTTCTGCACCTCTTAATTTTTGGAATATCATGACACACAACACACCAAGGACGACAGGCAGTATTCTTTTACCGAATCGGGCGAGAAAAAGCAGGGGTTTGCGATGATATGCCAACGATATGATTTCTGCGAACAGGAATACGGCTATCAGTATCGAAGCCGAGGCTTTCGTCATCGAAGCAAGCAGAAAACCGATAAAGTAAAAACCGTATTTTTCTTTAATTACTCCATACAGTCCCACCGCTATGCAAAGGAAGAAGAGAGCTTCGGTATATGGCATCATGAATATGACGAGGTACGGAACGCAAAGCACGAGCAGAAAAGCCCATGGCGGCAACTCGTTTCCGAATATCTTGAACATTATCAGCATTCCGATTGCGAACAACAAGCAATTGAGTATTCCTATACTCAAACTATCCAAACCTGTCGCCCTCCAAAGCACCGAGAACAAAGGGAAGAAAGCCCAACACTCTATTCGCTCCGTCGTATAAAGCGTTTCCTTTATTCTCTTGTAGTGTTCGGCGTCCCATGAGTTCATCTTTCCGGCTTCTATTCTCTCGAATGGTTTATCGGAATTGTTGACGCACTTGCCTCCGTTCCCGTCCGAGCTTACGTCGTAGGTCTTGAAAACATGCCTCAGCGGTGTATGCACCGCCGGTTCCTGCAAAAGTCTGTGCAAACCGAAGACTGCCGCAAAGAATACGATTATCGCAAAGCCCGACAACCATATTCGCTTGTTCGTTTTATTCATATAATGTCATTTTACGGTTTTCTGATATTCTTTTTGCAAAGATATACCGTTATTTCAAAGCTGACAAATATATGTACCCCTTTTTCAGAATCTGTAAATGAGACTCAGGTTCGCTATGTTGATATACGGGTCTTTGTTATAGTCCTTTGCGTATGAAATCTCGAAGCTCGCTCCAAATCCAAAGCGATAATTTGTGACGGGAAGAAAGTATTTGTACGCCAATTCGGCTCCCCATTGGAAGTAATCGCCTGTTTGCGTCGGTAAAGCAACATATTCCGTCTTCACATGTACCCAACCTAAAACTACTCCTGTCGTAAAACGGTGTACCTGCGAGCGATTTGTGAAATTATATCCAAGAATTATCGAGGTCGAATAACCGCTATGTTCCCTTATAAAGGTTGCATGACCTGTGGCTGTCATCGTAAAAACATCTTGTTCATTCACTCCCTCGTCCATCATGAGGGCTTTGAATCTCAGGCTTGCAAAATATGTGTTATCGAATCCCACTTCAAAGGAAGGAATATAGTTGAACAACAACTTGCTGTTGTCGAAAGAGTTCGTCGTACTCTCATAATCGAAATCCGCAAAAGGTAAAACGTTCTCCACAATGGCAAAAGAAAATTTCTTTTCACCCTTTTGCGAATAGGAACAAAGGCTTGCAAGCAGTACGGCTGCCGTTAATAAAAACAATTTCTTCATATTACTTTGTATTTTGTCTTATTCTTTATTGATAATACCCGATTTTGCAAAGATATGATTTAATTTCGGAAAAGCAAAACTTTTTATCAGTTTTTCCAAAAGGAGGGCATGAAGACGGCAAGGACGGTTGCTATCTCCAATCTGCCGAGATACATTGCGGCAGAGAGTATCCACTTGGCTGCAACGGGAATATCGGCATAGCTTCCAAAGCCGCCGTATGCTCCGAGACCGGGACCGGCGTTGAATATGCAGGAAATAGATGCTCCGAAGGCTTCTTCGGGATTCATTCCGAGGAAAACGAGGGAGAGTACGCAGATGAGCAGCAGCATGATGAACATAAGAAAAACCGCCATGACGTTATTCATCACGTTTTCGGGGACTATCTTGCCATCGAGTTTGATTGGCATGCAGGCATTCGAGTGAACGCCTTGCCGAATGATGTGTTTTGCGTTTTTGTAAAGGAGTATCACTCTTACCAATTTCAAGCCTCCGGAGGTGGAACCGCTCATCGCTCCCGAAATCATTAGCAATACAAGTGCTAAAACGGCAGGTTTTGTCCATATAATGTAATCATCTGCCACAAATCCTGTTGTGGTGAAGAAGTTGACGGCATGGAAGAGGGAACTTCTGAATGTTTGTTCTATGCTTTGGCTTTGAGGGAATATCAAAATGAAGATTAAGATGCTTGCGGCAAGTATTCCGAACATATAGACACGAAATTCTTCACTTTTTTTCAGCATGGAGAATTTTCCTCTGACGCAGTGATATATCAAAATGAAGTTTATGCCTGCCGGAATGGTGAAGAGTATCATCATATATTGCAAGAGGGGCGAGAATGCTGCAGCCGAGGCGTTTTTGGTGGAGAAGCCGCCAGAGGAAATAGCGGAAAAGGCATGGTTGACGGCATCATAGAAACTCATTCCGCAGAGATAGAATACCAAACAGCAGATTGCAGTCAAGGCAAAGTAAATTCCGCAGATGATTTTGCCCGTTGTGCCTATATGAGGCGATATTCTGGCTTTGGAGGGTCCCGCACTCTCTGCCGAGAAGAGTGCCATGGCACTGCCGCCTATGAAAGGAATAAAGGAGATGACTATCACAACTATTCCCACTCCGCCTATCCAATGCGTAAGGCTTCGCCAGAAGAGAATGCCTTTGGGCAGGGCTTCTATGTCCGGCAGGTTGGTTGCTCCCGTTGTGGTGAAACCTGACACGGTTTCAAAAACTGCCGAGCTTATATCCTTTATATATCCGCCGAGAAGGAAAGGCAGTGTGCCGAAAACGGTCATTATTATCCAGATGGAGGCAACTATCAGAATGCCGAGCCTGCGGTCGATGTCCTCTCTGACCTTTCGGCAGCTCAGATAGCAAGTCAAACCGACGGAAAGCGTAATAAGTCCCGATACCAATATGGCAACGGCATCGCCTTCCGCATAATAGAAAGCCGGAACGAGACTCGAAAGCATAAATCCTGCCTCTATTGTAAGCAGTATGCCGATTACCCTTATGGCAACGAGGATTTGTTTCTTGTCAGATGGTTTCATGCTGATTTGTTTTCAAGTAAGGAAAAGCCGGAAATGCACTCATGATTTCAAGCGGGGAAACATCGCTTCGGCGAAACGCCGTTCCGCGAAAATAAAACAGCGTTTCGGCAAATTCTTTCGCCGTTTCATCACCGACGGAACGGCGTTTCGGTTCTCTTCTTTCCTCATAAGGTTTGAACATAAAAGCAAATCGGCTTAAGGAGATCGGCTTATGCCTTTCGGAAATCAATAAAGACGCTTCTCTTTGCCGAAATCGTAACGACCTTCATCTACTTCGTCTTTTTTCTTTTTGTTCCGCGGAACGGGATTGTCCAATGCTCTCCATCGTCCACGCTCGAAAGTCAGCCCCAAGACCTTTCCGCTCGGCACGTTCAGTTGATTGAAGCCCGAAATGCCGTCCGTCTTGGACTCCAGTTCGTCATAGACAATCATCTTGGAACGTTCCAACTTTTTTTCCTCCACTTCAAAGGGTTTGTTCTTGCCTATGCGTTTCTTTTTCGCCTTTTTCACGCCGCCGATTTCAAAATACTGATTGTCGTATTTAAGATTGAAACTCACGTCGGGGGCATATTCGAAAATCATCCGCTTCAAGGCTTTCTGCTTATAAAAGACCGATGCTCCGAAGGTGGGTCTGCCGCTGTTGTGTTTGAAGGTTACAGGTTCTATGACCTTTCTCTTGGAATAGATGTCCTTTCCGTCCCAGCCCAAAAGGGTATAGTAGGTGATGTTCTCGTATTTGGAAGTGATGAGTTCGTAATATACCGCTCCGAACCAACAAGAATCGGATAGTTTTTGCTCTTCCGGCGAATAGATTTCGTTGTTGCGGGCAAGCAAAGGATAAACCTCATATTCGTCCGTGGCTTCGTTCTTCGCCTGAATGAAACCGAAATTATCGTAACTGCCCTCGGAGGATATGATTGCCCATGTGAATATTCGGAAACGCTTGTCCTGCGAAGTCAGAACGCTGATTTTATTCAGCGAAGCAAAGGCATGAGGGAAACTGTTCGGCATTTCGAGACAGTTACCGAGTTTTTCCTTGAAACGTTCGTTGGCATTGAATCGTTCGTTATCGTTGTCGGCAAGAAACATCGTGTCTTGCAATTCTTTCAACTCCTGTTCCGCATTCTGCAAAAAAACGGAATTCTGTGCATGCAAAGCTGTGAGCATGCAGCAAAGTGCCATTAAAAATGAAACTGTTCTGTTCATGATATGCAAAAGTACGAAAAAGCGACGAGCCTACCCCGATATGAAAGGAAAAAAGAGCGAATCGAAAGACTCGCTCTTTGTATCGAAGGATTGTTTCTTTTATCGAATGACCTCTATCGAACCCTTGAATTCCACATCCCTAACAGGACCTCGTCCGATGAAACGATAGAAGTACGTTCCCGAAGGAGTGTTCGTCGCAGCAGGGTCCCAGAATTCGGATTCGTGTCTCAAATCCTGCACGAAGTAAATCCTCTTGCCGTAACGGTTGTATATAGCCAACTCATTGTCCGGAAAGGCTTGTCCTTCTATAAGATTATGGATTACGAACACGTCGTTCACTCCGTCTCCGTTAGGCGTTACGACCGTCGGGAAGATAAGGTTATCGTTGATTATGGTAATCACTCGCGTTATTGTGTCATGACATTCGTAAACATAGCCGCTCGGTGCAAGGTTGACGCTGTATGCGTCCAAGTGAATGTTATAATCTCCAGCCACGCTTTGACCGGATTGCGGCGTCCATGTGTAAGAAGGATTTTCTCCGAAGACGTTATCCACATCGTAGGCGTTGTTTCGGTTTGTCTGTATCGTCCAATGATACTTGTTGGTAGGGTCGTTAGGCTTTGTAAGGTTCACGATGTTCGCCGTAGGGTCGGACGCATACGGATTGGTAGGTTCCCAGCCGAAATCGGCAACAGGGTGCTTGTAAACGTTTATCATGGCAGGATAGAATATAGAATCCTGACAACCGAACTCGGATGTAACCTTCAACTTCACGTCATACGTTCCGTAAGGGAAAGTAAAGGAAGGGTCAGGCAAAGAAGAGGTTTCCTCTCCCACCGTCCACTCGAACGTATTCGCACTCGTGGCAGTGTTTCTTAGTTGGAACGAGAACGGCTCACAGCCTTCCAACGGATAGGTATCGGAAGTGAATGCAGCCGTTGCCGCAGGGTGAACAATCAGTTTTATATCGTCCTGTCCGTAACAATAGATGGAACCGTTATACTCGGTAACCAATACGGTATATGTGAGTTCGGAAGCAGAATTTTCGGGAGCCGCTGCCGTTATCACCCTCGTCGTTTCACCCGTAGGCGACCATACGTAGGTAGCAGTGGGTGTTTCGTTACCCGCATCGAGTTGCACGCTCGTCATCTCGCATAAAGCAATATCCTCTCCCAAATCCACAACCGGCGTTTGCACAACCGTCAAAGGAGAAACCGTATCCCATTCGCAACCGAAGTCATCTATGATTTTCACATTGAAGATAAAATCACCGACACTGTCGATAGGAGGAGCGATAGCCGCAGACGTGCTGGAAAGTTGGTTGAAGAAAGTAGGACCAGACCATATCACCGTATCTATCGGCACTTGGTAATCCCAGTTTGCGGCACTGCTTTGTCCCAACTCCAAATCCCACCAGAATATATAACCATTGTCACTGCCCCAGTCATCACAAAGTACTATTTTCCATTCACCATTTAACGGACAACCAATCAAGTCTTGAAATGCATTCAAATCGACGGTCTCGTTAGCGGTACCTTGTTGAGGCGTTTGAAAGTATCCTATTGTATCATTGACGTATGTGGAATCCATAGTGGTTCTTCTTAGTCCCGGCACATTAACCATAGGGGCATTACTTCCAAAAACTCCTCTCTGTCCGTTCAGATATTGATTGGAAAAGCAATATGTCCAACCTATTCCGGGAGGATTTAAAGTAGAATCACATTTATACGGAACACCATTGGGACCTATCGAAGTACCGGATTGATCTGTTTCATTCGGAATACCGGCAAAAACTTCGCCACCGCTAAGTCTATGCTTCAACCATACCGACTGACCATTAGGACAAACCAATTTTATTTTCAAGTCATATAACCATGAGTGTTCTATGTTTATACATACAGACATTACATCGTCTTTACTACCCACTGTCGAGCCGGGGGTGAATTGGTCGAAAGTTACCGGTGATTCGTAACAATCACTTCTTGAATCAGTACCACAACCTTCTCCATCGGGTATAAACACTGTGTTTTCATACCTTTCCTTAGCTCCTCTTCTAAAATCCAAGGAATCAACGATGATTTGACTGTTCGCACCATAACCGACAACGAAACCCATCTGCGTACCGGAACACATATCAGGCAGACGTTGCACGGTCTTAATCGGGTTCGTTGCCATACGGATGCGGGTATCTATCACGTTTCTGCTGCTACAACCTCCGTTATTGGTATCTCGCACAACGAGCATCAAATCATAGCCGCTCAATTCGCTCCATTTATGTCCGACCTCAGGGTTATAATCAACAGTTTGCGTCTGTCCGTCTCCGAATGTCCACTCATAAATACAATTATTCGCTTCTTGGTGATAGCTATTGTCGTTCTCAGGGAACTCGGGTTTGGCAACAAGCACTATGGAGTCTCCAAGGCAAAAATCAACCGACTTATATCGTACAATAGATACAGACCCATCGGCATTCACCAATGTATCGGCTCCGTCTCTTACAGGTCTCGCTATTCTGTTTCCGGCTTCGTCTATTTTGTAAAACACAGTATCCAAAGCAGCATCGGGATACTGACATAAAGAAGCACACTCTATTTTTGCCTTAAAGCCGGCTGCTTCCCCCGTTGCGTCGGTTGTCAACCGCAAAGTCAAGCAACCGGAACCGGAAGCGATAGATGGCATTATGGTTTTTCCCAATAACTCCTGCCCTGTGAAATATGGCGTATTGTTATTGTTATTCATAACCATGGAATTTATAGTCGGTCCTTGATAAACGATGAACTGATCCGACGCATCGATGTCGAATTCCTCGAATGTGAGGGAAATTCTACCTGTACTGCCGGTCGATGCGGGCGGACAGATGGTTACCCAACGGTCTTGGTTGGCTTCGTAATTTCCTGTCTTGGAATTGTCATACAGATAACCGCTACACGTGTTCTTGGTCTTGTTATGGTTACTGTTGTTCAAAATGATGTCTTGTGCTTGTGCCGTTTGGGCGAATGCAAACATAAAGACACTCATCAGGAATAGCATTGTACTTTTCTTATTCATACAAATCCGATATTTGACTGCGAAATTAAGCATTTTACTCCTTACAGCCAAATTTTCAACGCTTTTTCTTCGTTTTTTCATGTGAGCCTCCTTTTTGCTGTTGTTATACATCTATGGTTTGTTTCTTTGTTTTGACTTGTTTTCTTTTCGTTTTGCCTCATCGAAACGAATATCGGTTGCAAGAGACAAAGAAAAGGCTTTTCGGCTTTTTCTTTTTGTGCCGTTCACAGATAAGGACAATCGAAAACATCAAAAAGTAAACAATGCGGGGCGAAAAAATGGAAAAAAAATTCTACTTTTGCACGCCGAACAACGGTATTCACGCAAAAAGAAACAGTTATGAATTACAGAGCAGTCAAGGGAACAAGGGATTTTTTACCGCTTCAAATGCAAAGACGCAACTATATATTCGATACAATCAAGGAAGTGTATCATGCTCACGGCTTTCAACAAATCGAAACTCCAGCTTTGGAGAACTTGGACACCTTGATGGGAAAATACGGTGAAGAGGGAGACAAATTATTGTTCAAAATACTCAATTCAGGCGACTTTACGGAAAACAAGGATTTGACCTCGGGCAATTACAAACAGGTAACGAAGCAGATTTGCGAGAAAGGCTTGCGTTACGACCTCACCGTGCCTTTCGCAAGGTTCGTCGTAAATCATTCGAACGAGATTTCTTTTCCTTTCAAACGCTATCAGATACAACCTGTATGGCGTGCCGACCGTCCGCAAAAGGGAAGATACAGAGAGTTTTACCAATGCGATGCGGATATAATAGGCAGCGAAAGTCTTTTGAACGAGGTCGAGCTATCGGAAATCATACGAGAAGTATTCGCAAAGTTGAATTTGAAGACGCTTATCAAGCTCAACAACCGCAAAATCCTCCTTGCAATCGCTCAATATATAGGCAAAGAAAACCAACTCACCGACATAACCGTTGCGATAGACAAGTTGGACAAGATAGGTTACTATAATGTAGTAAAGGAATTGATAGAAAGCAAAGGCTTCTCGCAGGAAGACATCGACAAACTGACGCCTATACTCACTCTTTCAGGCTCCAACGAAAAGAAGATTGCCAAGTTGAAAGACATTCTCACCACGGAAACGGCTCGAAAAGGCATCGAAGAGACAGAATTCGTGCTTTCGCGTTGCAAGGACTTGGAAATAGAAGACATCGAGTTGGATTTGACTTTGGCAAGAGGCTTGAACTACTACACGGGAGCCATTATGGAGGTCAAAGCTTGCGATGTGGACATGGGAAGCATTTGCGGAGGCGGTCGCTACGACAATCTGACGGGCATTTTCGGCAAAGAGGGATTGTCGGGTGTCGGTATATCCTTCGGAGCGGACAGAATATACGATTGTTTGGAGCAGTTGAACCTCTTTCCAGAAGAATTGAGTTCACAAACCGATGTATTGTTCGTCAATTTCGGCGAAAAGGAAAGTCTCTTTGCCCAAAAGACGGCACACACGCTGAGGGAAAAAGGCGTGAAAACAGAAGTCTATCCCGACAATGCCAAATTGAAAAAACAGATGAACTACGCCAACGACAGGCATATACGCTTTGTCGTCCTTGCAGGCGAAGAAGAAATCCGTCAGAACGAAGTTTCGTTAAAAGACATGCTCACCGGCGAGCAGCAATCTATCCCTGTCGAGGAAATTGTTTCCCGTATTTCTTAAACACATTCCTCGCCCAATTTCTGTTTTCGGGCTTATACCAAAAGAAAATCCTGTTCTGCATTTGTTTTGCGGCAGGATTTTTTTCCGTAAACACCTTTTCGCCGGTGTATATATCCATTCCCGTGTAATAAGTTTCCGTTGCGATGGTCATGGGTGTGGGTGTGAAGTCCTGCACCTGCTGCAAACGATAGCCCAATGCGGCGGTCTGTGAAGCCAAATCCACCATATCCCTCATATCACAAGCAGGATGCGATGAAATGAAATAAGGTATCAACTGTTGGTTCAAGCCATACTTTCTATTGATTTTCTCGAAACGTTTCTTCAAATCCACGAATTGCGAGAACGGCATCTTACGCATTTGCTTCAAAACCCTGTCCGAGGAATGTTCAGGAGCCACTTTCAATCGTCCGCTGACGTGATGACGGCAAAGAACCTCGAAATAATCACTCTTATCGAACAAATCATACCTTATCCCGCTACCGACGAAAGCCTTTTTTATGTACGGCAGCTTTCTCACCGCCTCATACAATTCCAACAAAGGCTTATGGTCGTTATTCATGTTCTTGCACAACACGGGGTAAAGGCATGACGGACGGACACATTTGCGACACAACTCATCATTTCTGCCTTTCATCATATACATATTGGCGGAAGGTCCTCCCAAATCGGACAAATATCCCTTGAAGTCCTTGTCTTTCGATATTATTTCTATCTCCCGCAAAATCGATTTCCTGCTTCTCGAAATTATTCTCTTGCCCTGATGTGCCGCAATGGTACAGAAAGCACAACCGCCGAAGCACCCTCTGTGTATGTTGACCGAATATTTTATCATCTCGAAAGCCGGCACCGTTCCCCGCTTGGCATACTTCGGGTGAGGCTTCCTCTCGAACGGCAAAAGGTAAATATTATCCAAATCCTCCCCGGAATAACTCCTGTCGAAAGGGTTCACGACAACATAAACGCCCTCTTTCTCGTATTTCTGTATCAAACGCTCATCATCGGATTTGTTGCTGTGCTTCTCAAACAAACATACAGACTTTGCCTGAGCCTTTTTATCCCTGCGGCACTGTTCGAAAGACGGAATGAATACATCAGCCCACGCTTTCTTTGTCGCATTCGGTTTGCGGCAAAGGTAAGCCGTCTGCTCCATATCGGTGATTTCATTTATCTTCCTGCCTGCTTTCAACTCATCGCAAATCCTTTCGACCACCTTCTCCCCCATTCCGTAAATCAACATATCCGCTCCGGAGGTCAGAAGCACCGAAGGCATGAGCGTATCCGACCAATAATCGTAATGAGCAAGTCTCCGCATGGAAGCCTCTATGCCCCCGATAAGCACAGGCACCGACGGGTAAAGCCGTTTCAGTATTTCTGAATAAACCGAAGTCGCCCTATCCGGACGAAAGCCCGATTGACCGCCGGCGGTATAGGCATCATCGCTCCTCTTACGCTTTGCCGCAGTATAGTGATTGACCATGGAATCCATGCAACCCGAACTGACACAGAAGCAAAGCCGTGGCTGCCCCATCTTCTTGAAATCCCTCAAATCGTCCTGCCAATTCGGTTGAGACAGAACAGCAACACGATAACCCGCCTTTTCCAAATAGCGGCATATAACGGCACAGCCGAAAGACGGATGATCCACGTATGCATCACCCGATACGAAAATCACATCGACATAATCCCAACCCCTCTCCTCCAATTCCTTTACTGTCGTAGGTAAAAAAGCCATAAGCAATCATGAAATATCGACTTGCAAAGATAGTAATTAAATTCATGAAAGCCATAACCGTAAACTACACACCCACACCTCGACCCGCAACACTCCATTCCTGCAAAACGACATCCATTTCAAACAACACGACACCACCTCCTCTCAACCGCAAAAACGAAACAGTGTTTCGTAGCAGATGTATCTACCCAAGGAAAACTCGGATTTATTTTCCACCCTAATGCTTTTGGTTGCCTATTCAATACACATAAAGGATATAACGAATAAGTTGCATTCGGTCTTGCACAAAAAAGACGGCAGAAAATCGATAGGTTGATTTTCCGCCGTCTCACAAAAGAAAAACTACAATGTTATTCCGATTTACTTCACTTCGATAGGGAATGAAATACCGAATCCTCCTTCGTATGAATCGCCAAAGAGTACTTCTCCGTTCTCGATCGAGCGTACATGACTGCAATCCGTATTCCCGTCAAAGTAATAGAAAACGGCAGCATTGAAAACAGTCCATTTCCCTTTTGGCAGATTTGAAACTTTCAACTTTACATCTCTTGATGCACTACTGTTGGAACCATCATTATGCCATTCCTCAACGACAAAAATAGTATCATTCGAAATCTCCGTCCATATACATGGAGTGTCTGCAAGCAGCTTACAAAAAGCATTTGTCTTTTCTATCGTAAGGGTATTCCCATCTACATGATAAGAGAAATCTTTTCTATCGCAAGAGACCGAACTGATTTCACCCAAAAAGGTATATTCCGCTTTAACCCCGCTATCGTTATTATTCGTTTGTTCTTTTTCTTCTTTATCATTACAGCTTACAAAGCAGATGAGACCGATTGCAGCAGCAACTGCGATTATGCTATGTATCGTCTTTTTCATTTCTTGTTGTTTTTACGTTTTACAATCTGTATTTATCTTATTTGACCGATATATGAAATGCGTTTCCCGACCGAAAACGAATTCCGTCTCCGATAAGCAATTGTCCATCGGAAGAAACTCCTCTTATGAAACGATTATTCGTATTTCCGTCGGAACGGTATGTTACGCTTATATTCACGACCACCCAATCACCCTTTGGCAAATCATAAACAGTAAGGTTCATATCCCTTGAATCTGCGTTGAAAACAAAATCTCCATCGAAACCTCCGTTATACCACTCTTCCATTACAATGATTGTATCATTATGAATTTCCGTTGTGATACGAGGGTTGTCGGCTATGGTATTGCAACGATGGTTTTTCTTCTCTATCGTAAGGGTATTCCCGTCCAAATGATAAGAGAACTCAATCGGAGTCAGAGCCGGTTCATTTATATCGCCCAAATAAGTATATTCTGCCCGAAGTCTGCCATTATTAACGGATTGTTCTTTTTCTTCCTTATCATTGCAGCTTGCGAAACCAATGGCAGTCATCGCAATTACCACTGCAAAAAGGCTATAAACCACTTTCTTCATTGTACAACTGTTTTACTTGTTATTACTATTTGTATTGACTACTATTATTTCATAGTAATTTGCATCTTCGGAATAACAACAAGAGCCGTATGCGACAAACCCTTTATATACTCGGGCTGAGAAAGCATATATGCTCGAATTATTTTCGTTCGTTTGCAAAATATACTCCGATGAATACATGAATTTCAAAGACTATTCCGCCGGCGAATATACCACTTTATTCGACAGCGACAAAACAATTACCGTATATTTGTTACAATTTTGTGTTTCAACTGCAAAAACGATATACGAAATCCATGTTGTTTGAATGTTCGAGGGCTTTATCTGCCATCGGATTTTCTTTGTGGTCGCTTCCTTGTAATGAAATAAAGAAGTAACTTTGCGGTTTGATAAAATGTATTAAGAGTGAAGCAGGTATTTGTTTTCATGGCAGTATTGTCGATGTGGCTGTCGGCTTATTCGCAAGAGAGATTGCTGTCCATGCGGATTATTTATGAGGTGCCTATAATGCAGGCAAAAGTGGGTTCTTCTCAGATGAGGGATTCTGTCGTTTATGATTATCTTGTGGATAAACGCTTCTGGTGGCAGACGATAGATTTTGTGAATGCTGCGGCAAAGGATAAAAAATTGTTCTTTTTGAATGACAAGGGCGATTCTCTGAACTACGATACAGTGATGTGTGCTTTGACAACTGCATTCGGCAAGTTTTACGGACGAACTTGTACAAAGGAAGAGGTGCAAAGGTTGATAGAGGAAGAAGTGAGAGCGATAAAGTTCGAGGAACAGTGGTTTTACAATCCCGAAAACATGTTGATAGAGAAGAAAGTCCTTGCTTTTTGTCCTGTAATAAGAAAGGATACGGTGGTTTTGCAGGGAGAGGAGTTGCAGACCGTGGAGGCTTTTCGCTTCGAGTTGGGTTGGATAAAGCCGAAAGGTGATGTTATATCGAGGGATACGCTTGTGTTGGCGAGGAACATAGAGTTCACCATGCCGATATACAATCCGCAACCTTATCATTGGTGGGACGCCCATTTGGAGGCAGAATACTCCATTCCTTTCTTGGAAAGGCTGATTGCAAGAACTGAGTCGGGCGAGATGAAGGCATACGAAAATCCATCGGCAAGTGAGGAGTTGTTGCGAACCGACGTCTTGAAGAGGCGACAATTCGATATATTGGAGAGACTCACCGCCTCCGATACGGAAGGCAACGTAAAGGAACGGGATACCGTAGTCAAAGCATTTTATGGAAGCGAGAACATAGACCATTTCCGATTCGGAGAGGAATGGTGCTTCGACAAGGTGAATTTGAACCTCATCAAGAGAACGAATTACTTCGCACCAATGGTAAGTATTTTCGGGAAACAGGGTGATTTCAGGGGCTTATACCCTCTTTATTATATTCGCAGGAGGTAATATGAAGAAGTTTTTGTTGGCATTTGTGTTTGCGGTTATGGTCTGTGGAGGGGTATTCGCTCAATATTACACTCATGCAATGGAGCATGAGTATCATGACATAGGAGTGTTCAATCCGCAATGGGAAACGGACAAAACGCTGAACCCCGTAAAGTACGAGCATATCACAGGTTGGTTCAGGGAGGAATTGGCAGAGGTTATACTCTCGGCGGTGAAGCAAAAGCGGGTGAAGGTTTATGACGAACGGAAGCGGGAGCTTAATCTCGATACTGTTATCGGCAGGATTATTTCCTTCGAGCAAAGGAATTTCGGAAAGGTAATAGGAAAAGACAGCGTATTCGAGTATATACGACCTTTTATCTCGGCTTACCGTTTCGAGGAAGTTGTGGATTACAAGTATGATGATGTTTCATTAAGCAAGACGGTCAAGGCTTATTGTCCTTATATGGTAAGATACAAACAGTTTTCCGGAGAAAAGGAAGACAGTGTCTGCATGCCGCTTTTCTGGATTTTTCCCGAGGGTGATTTCGATTCGACGGATATGCTGCATATTCAGGATACGGTATTGTATGTGCATACTTTGAAGTATCCGAACCAAATGCCGTTTTGTTCCAATCTTTTTTCCTTTGTGCAGCAAGGCAAGGTTAAAGCATTCAAACCCGATGGAAGCGAGTTCTCATCACCAAAGCAGGTGGAAGATTTGTTTGTCGTCAAGAATGATTTCGTTTTCTATGATGAAAACACAGGACAAGAGAGCATGAAGTCGGCATTTTCGGATATTATGCCCGAGGACATTATTGCCATAAGGATAGGCGAAGGTTGGGATATAGACAAACGTTCATTGAATATACGGAAGCGTATTTATTTTTACCTGCCGCTTTATCGCTATGACGATGAACGTTTCGGGCAACTCGGAATAAGGGTCTATAATGGCGAGGCAGGACATTGAGAGAATATAAAAAGCTATAAGCGATGAGAGAGAAACTATCTATGGAACAACTCGACCGCAAGACGGTGGAAGAGTTTAAGGCAGCAGCAAAGAACCCTATTGTTGTTGTGTCGGATAATATTCGGAGCATGAATAATATCGGTTCCATATTCCGCACTTGCGACGCTTTCCTTGTCGAGGAGTTCGTTTTATGCGGCATAAGTCCCGTGCCGCCTCACAGAGACATTCAAAAGACAGCCTTGGGGGCAACGGAGAGTGTAAAATGGAGTTATTGCAAAGAAACATCGGAAGCAGTGGAAAGGCTTCGCAAGGACGGATACAAGGTGTTGGCTGTCGAGCAGGCAAGAAACAGCACGATGTTGAACGAATTGCAACTCGACAAAGGCGAAAAGGTGGCAATAATTCTCGGTAATGAAGTCGATGGCGTAAGTCAGGACGTGGTGGATATGTGCGACGATTGTGTGGAGATACCTCAATTCGGCACAAAGCATTCTTTGAATGTTTGCAATTCCTGTGCCATAGTATTGTGGCAGATATTCTGCCTGACGAGATAAGGTTGTTATGAGAGTTTCACGCCTATCAGGTGCATGAACTCCTCTCTTGTCTCTTTGTTTTTGAGAAAAGCTCCCGTAAAGTCGGAAGTCGTTGTGAGGGAATTCTGCTTTTGAACACCCCGCATGCTCATGCACAAGTGTCTGGCTTCGATTACCACTGCCACTCCGAGCGGATTGAGGGTGTTTTGTATGCAATCTTTTATTTGTTGCGTCATTCTCTCCTGCACCTGCAAACGTCTTGCGAATACATCGACCACTCTCGGGATTTTACTCAACCCCACAATCCTGCCATTTGGTATATACGCCACGTGAGCCTTACCTACCATAGGCACCATGTGATGTTCGCAAAGAGAATATATCTCTATATCCTTCACCAACACCATCTGCTTATAATCTTCCTTGAACATGGCGGAACGAAGTATCGCTTCAGGGTCGAGATCATAACCATGAGTGAAGAACTGCATCGCCTTTGCAACCCTCATCGGCGTGGCAAGCAAACCTTCCCTGTTCACATCCTCGCCCAACAGCCTTATGATTTCCTTATAATGAGAAGCCAACGTCTCCAAAGTCTTTTCGTTGTAACGCTCTATCTTTTCGTATCCGAAACCACCGTTATTCGTCGTTTCGTCCTGTTTATTTATCATTATCCCCAATTTCTTTTGAGCTTGCAAAGGTACAAAAAATGAGACTGTATCAAAGCCCCTGTATGGCTTTTCTGCAAAAACGAACAGATAATCGCGAGTTCGGTTGCATTTGACTGCCCCTCCCGATCTTAATTCGGTTGTTTACAATATAAGGAATCATCAAGCACGTCTCTACACATAAAAACATTCAAGCAAATAAAAAACAACAAACCCTGATAGCCTGATAAATATGACCTACCGCAACACTATGATAAACTATTTATAACGTAGGGTTCGTTATTTTTCTCGCCAAACGGAAAGTGATTGCCAGTATTTTGGAAATCCCATATCTTTAAGGTCAAGCAGACGACAATCGGATTTGAGCAATTCTTTTAGATTTCGCTTAAAGTAGCTTCCGGGACTGATAATGTCAAGAATATACACAACGCAAGAAAGTACTGCAAACAATTTGTTTGTGTGAATTTGTTTGATTGTCATTCTATCCATAAACGGATAAAGAGTATCGTATGGCAAGATTACACTAACCATAAAACGACGATTCCACACTCGGCTGTGATGGGCGCAACAGTTACGAAGATTGGAGATTGCATGTAGCCAATTCTCCAAGATTTCAACTTTCTTTAAGCCGAATTGTTCGGTAATGTATTTCTTATGGCTGTCTGACTTTAAGGATTTGAACAAGCGGCTCAATGTGGCGAATGACACTACTTCGAGTGCCATCCAACTTGGCGGCATCGGAGGATTGTTGTATTTGGAGTTGTAATGCTTGATAAAATCTTCGTTACTGCGGTTCACATCGGCTTCGATATGCTTCATTAGGTCTTCATAGTCGAAACGATACAAACTTTCATTATCGTACCAATGACTATTATGTGTACTTTCGGCATAGATTTGTATAATCTTAGTGCGTACTGCGACTTCGATTTTTTCAATGGCATTGAATATGAGCGAACGCAGTCTGCGGTCGAAACAATAAAGGTCAATGATGTCTTTGAAGTGAATATCTTTACGAGTAAAGTTATGTTCGACCCCCTCTCCATTTTCTTGAAACGGATAAGTGTAAGCACGAAGTCGATAGTAGCTGATATTAAACAAATAAGCTATAGCCTCACTTTCATCATCGAAAACAAGTCCCCGTTGCTTTAACCGTGCAACTTGCTCGTCGAGAGTCAACGGTTTCTTTGTATAATCAGTTCTATCAGCCAATTTTACCAAAAGCTACTATAAAAAAACTCGAAGACCTCCCCGGGTGCGCTGTTCTACGAGAAGCGTGGGAGGTCATATCGAATGCAAAAGTAATACTTTTATTTGATTTCGCAATGGATGTAGCAAAAATATTTTCGACATTGTGAAGACTTCTGCAATAAGTTTATAGTGCGATACCCACGGATAAATCGATTGTATGTTTATTTGCAAAGGTACAAAAAATGAGACTGTATCAAAGCCCCTGTATGGCTTTTCTGCAAAAACGAACAGATAATCGCGAGATAAACATGCAATGTCGAAGATTTCCGGAAGCATGAGATAAGACATGAGCCTTGATTACAAAGAAAGCCGCAGACATATTGCCTGCGGCTTAATCAGAGTGTTCTGCAACCTTTAAGAATTACTCCACTATCAACTTCTTCGTTACGTTGCCGAGCATGATTGTATATACACCTTTCGGCAAGTCGCCGAGGTATATTCGCAAAGTCTCAACGCCGGCTTTGAGGTCAAGCGTTCTTACTCTCCTGCCGTTGATGTCGAGGATTTGCAGCAAGGTATTCTCCTGCAATGCCTCGAACTCCAAGGTTACGAAGCTCTTCGCAGGGTTGGGATATAATGCGAACTCTTTTGCGTTCACCTCTTGCAAAGATGAAGCCGGCGAGAATATCGCCATGAAAGCAGTATCGCTTGTAATAGTTACCGTTCTCGGGTTTTCCGTATTGCCGTCGCTCCATGTCAGGAAGCTGTAACCCTCATTTGCTGTTGCCGTCAATACTGCCGTATTGCCGTCCAAGGTATATGAGGCACTGCCCATCGCTTCGTTATTCACCGTCAGGGTGATTGTAGGCGTACTTACTGCCTCTGTGAATATCGCCATGAACGTTGTATCGCTTGTAATTGTTACCGTTCTCGGGTTCTCCGTATTGCCGTCGTTCCAACCGATGAACTCGTAACCCTCGTTTGCTGTTGCCGTCAATACTGCCGTATTGCCGTCCAAGGTGTATGTTGCACTGCCCATAGTCTCATCATTCACCGTCAAGGTGATTGTCGGCGTACTTACTGCCTCTGTGAATATTGCCATAAAGGCGGTGTCGCTTGTAACGGTTACCGTTCTCGGGTTCTCCGTATTGCCGTCGCTCCATATTACAAAACTGTAACCCTCGTTTGCTGTTGCCGTCAATACTGCGGTATTGCCGTCCATGGTGTATGTTGCACTGCCCATCGTCGCGTCATTTACCGTCAGGGTGATTGTCGGCGTGCTTACTGCCTCCGCGAATATTGCCATAAAGGCGGTGTCGCTTGTAACGGTTACCGTTCGCGGGTTCTCCGTATTGCCATCGTTCCAAGCGGTGAACTCGTAACCATCGTTTGCAATAGCAGTAAGAGTTTTTGATTCACAGGAGTGATTTTCCACTTCAACTCTGCCGTATGCCTCTTCATTTGCAGATACGGACAGCTCAAAGGACGAACTCTCCGTAATACGTTGAGGGAAGTACACACTCCAATAGCATGTTGAAGCAGTATAGGCTGCCAAGCTGCCGCAAGGTACTGTTACCGTGCATATATTCGGATAAGGAAATGCCTCATTGCCGATAGTAGGAGGAACAGTAGCCAAAGATATAAGCGAGGATAAGTTAATACATTCGTAAAATGCTCTATCACCGATGGAAGTAAGACTATTGCCAATGGTAACCGAAGTCAAGCCGCTGCAACCGGAAAACGCAGAGTTTCCGATGGAGGTAACGCTGTTCGGTATGGTTACCGAAGTCAAGCCGCTGCAACCGGAAAACGCAGAGTTTCCGATAGAGGTAACGCTGTTCGGAATGGTAACCGAAGTCAAGCCGCTGCAACCGGAAAACGCACCACCTCCTATGGAAGTAACGCTGTTCGGAATGGTTACCGAAGTCAAGCCGCTGCACCAACTAAACGCACTATTCCCGATGGAAGTAACGCTGTTCCCAATAGTAACAGAAGTCAA
>SAMEA104315430__coassemble_181_pt1 | contig 33366 bp, 33 predicted proteins | sample SAMEA104315430__metabat2_low_PE_047 | metagenome-assembled genome bin SAMEA104315430 (sample SAMEA104315430) | gut metagenome | biome: Monkey gut; feature: monkey-associated habitat; material: faeces | place: China | collected 2013
TACCAAGACACAAGGCGTATATGGAAAAAACTTCGACTCTATCAAAAACTGATGTCCGGAAATTATCGTCATTCATTCCGTTCCATCGAAATACTCCCTTATCATATATGTAAAGGGATTTCGGAAAAGCCTTACGCCGAAATGCCGAAGTCTCTCAGCGTTTCATTCAATGAGGTTTTCTTATCCGTACTTTCTTTACGCTTTCCTATTATCACAGCACAGTTAACGTTGTATGTACCCGCAGGAAACATTTTAGGGTAACTGCCGGGGATAACGACAGAGTTCTCAGGCACAACGCCCTTATACTCTATTGCCTCACTACCCGACACATCTATTATCTTTGTCGAGCCTGTTATCACGGTATTCGCCCCCAATACAGCCCCCTGTTTAATCAATGCTCCTTCGACAACGATACAACGTGAACCGATAAAGCAATCGTCCTCCACAATCACGGGATTTGCTCCCACAGGCTCCAATACCCCTCCGATACCGACCCCTCCTGCCAAATGCACATTCTTTCCGATTTGGGCGCAACTGCCGACCGTAGCCCAAGTATCGACCATGGTTCCGCTATCCACGTAAGCACCTATGTTGACAAAGGACGGCATCATTATGCAACCCTCTGCCAAGAAACTGCCATAGCGAGCCACCGCAGGCGGAACACATCTTACTTTCAACTTCTCAAAGTTTTGTTTCGTCGGTATTTTATCCCAAAACTTCAAATCTCCGCTCTCGATATTCTTTATCCCGCATAAAGGGAAATACAACAAGATTGCTTTCTTTATATGTTGGTTCACAATCCATCTGTTGTCTTCTTTTTCCGCAACTCTCGCCTTTCCGCAATCCAAATCCCCGATAATATGCAAAATTTCCTGCTTTACGGTCTCATCATTCAACAAACTGCGGTCAATCCAAGCCTTTTCAATCAATTCGATATTCATCTCTCAAAATTTTCAGCAAAGTTAGCCAAAACATTTCACCCGTAAAACCAAGCCGGAACTTTGTTTCACCTGACTTCATAGACTGAGATACACTGCTCTTTTCTTCTATCGACAAATCAATACTTTGCAAATACCTATAACGAAACGGCGTTCTACTAAATTCTTCCGCCGTTTCGCTGAAATGAAACGTCAAAAGAGATTTCCGGAATAGAGATATGGCGGTTTATCGGTTGGATTGGGTGCGTTGTCGGTAGGCTTTATATTCTTTGCGGAGGGCGTTGAGAAACATTGTTGCCACGTGTTCCGCTCCCTTGTTGTTGAAGTGTATGAAGTCTTTGTTTGCCAAGGGCTCGTCTCGCAGAACCCATGCGGGCATCGAGTTCTCGCCGCCCATGGCTTCAAACAAATCCCAGAAGATACAGCCGTTTTCGAGTGCTGCTTCTTTTTGTGCCTGTCGTAATTTGAAGACATTGGGGTTTGTTATGTAGTTGTCGCCTTGTCTTATGCTTCTGTCGGAGACACCTACCACTATTATGGCTGCATCGGGCAGGGTTGCATGAAGATATTTCAGTTGTTTGGCAAATTCGGTTTTGTAGAAGGTGTAGTCTTTTATGATTTTGTTTTCCTTTTGCGGTATGGCGTTTACTCCGAATTGCATTATCACGAGGCGAACGTTCAGGTCGTTTGCCATGGTTTCGAGGATTGTTTTGTTGCATTGCCTTATGCCCCAACCGGAACTGCCTCGCAGAGATATGTTGTCGAGATATAGTCCGTTGCCGTCCGACAAGTCCATTCCGTAAAGCTCTGTACCGGCATCGGCTTCTATTCGCAAGTATCTGCTTTGTGCAGTCAGTCTTATGCTTTCTTGTTGAAGAGAAGCGGTTTGTGGAATGTTGATTTCGAGAAGGTCTTTTTGCCTGTCGGATATTTTCAATCGGCTTTCTTTGTCGGGAGAGGCAAAGTATATGGTTAGTTCGCAGTCCGTCGGAGAGGCGAAATTCAACTCCGTAACGGCTGAATCGGCGAGAGCTTTTATGGAGGACATCATCGTTCCGTAACGATTGTACCCGGCTTGCGGTTGAATAATGCTGTGAAATTCCCAATCGGAGGAATAGTTGTAGATTACGCCTTTTATTTGCGAGAGGCTGTACATGGGAATTTCGCCTTGACCGTGTCCGCCGAAGGTTTTTTGCAGTTTTTTTCTGAGATAGCCGCTTATTCTGTCTCCTTCGATTTGCGAGTCTCCGTAATGGAGTATTCGTATCGAAGTATTGTCGGTTTGTTTGAGAGAATCCAAGGCAAGAAAGAAGCTATCCAACTGTTCTTTGGCTTCCGACCCGTATTCGAAACCGACAATTCCGTCATCTTGTTTCTTGCCGGTGGTATCGGAAGTGTTATCGACGAGTATTTTATCTACATCGGCATATTCGGGTTGCTTGCTTAGGAAGATGTCTTCCATCGATGGCATTCGCAAATTGAACCCTGAAATATCCAAGCCTTCTTTCGGGAAGCACAAAACGATGATTCCCAAAATCAGAAGGACGACAGCAAGCCGGAGAAAAACCGTTATGGGCTTCATTTACTTTATTCTGATGGTCTGACCGACCCTTATCTTGGAGGCGGCTTTGAGTGTCATGTTGTTCAACTTGCAGATTTGTTCGACGGAAACGCCGTGTTTGCGGGCTATTTTGGTGATTGTGTCCCCTGCTTTGACTTTATGATTGACAACGGTTTGCTTTAATTTCTGTCCGTCGGCTTTCTTCTTTATGCTTTCGGCCGTTTGTTGCGAGTTCAAAGCCTGATTGTCGGAAGCGACAATGGACTTTTCCGTTTGGGTTGCCGTGGAAATGCTGTCGGCAGGTGCTTTGACTTCTTTTTTGTATGCTTCTTTTTGTCTTACGGCCAAGAGGTCTCCCATTTTCAACTTTTGCCTGCGTCGGGACTTGGGATTCCATGATTTAAGTTGCGATATGCTGACGCCATACAACTTTGCAACGCTGTACCATGTGTCCCGCTTTCTTACTTTATGGTAGATTACTCTTTCTCTGTACTCGATGTCGTCGGAAGCAAGTTGTTCTTCCGTTCTCTCTCCGAAGTATTTTGCCCTGTCGTAGGCGGATATACTGTCTTCCAAGGCTATGAAATCGTTTATGTACCGAAGCGGTAACCGCAAACTGTATTTGCCTTGTTCGCCCGGCACGAAGTCTGTTTTGTATTGGGGATTTAGTTCGCGGAGTTGGTCGGCGGATATATTCATCACGGCTTCTACTTGTCCGAAATAAAGGTCTTTGCGAAGCATGAGGGTATCGGAAATCAGTGTTAAGGGCTTTGTGAGTTTGGCTGGGGTGATGCCGTGTTCTTTATGGAAGTTCATTACGTATGCTGCTGCAATAAAAGCCGGCACATAGCCTCTCGTCTCACGCGGGAGGTAGTCGTACATGCCCCAGAAATCGTTTCTGCCGGAGCGTTTCATGGCTTTGTTTATGTTTCCGGGTCCGCAGTTGTATGCAGCTATTGCAAGCGTCCAATCGTTGTATATTTTGTGCAAATCTTTCAGGTATCTGGCTGCTGCTTCCGTAGCTTTGAGCGGGTCTCTTCTGTCATCGATTATGGAATTGGCTCTCAAATCGTACATTCTGCCCGTTGCATACATGAATTGCCACAATCCGGTTGCTCCGGCTCTTGAAACGGCTTTCGGATTAAGGGCGGATTCTATGACGACCAAGTACTTCAATTCGCAGGGTACGCCGTACTTGTCAAGTATTTCGTCGAAAATGGGGAAGTAATACTTGCTCAAACCCAACATTACGCCTACTCTGTCGCCTATTCTGTCTATGTAATAAATTATGTTGGCTCTGACTTTGTCGTTATAGGTCAAAGGAACGACCGATGGTATGGACTTTAGACGCTTCGCAAGGATGCTGTCCGGAACATCGGCTGCCCGATGGGACGGCACAAAGGAATCCGGTTTGTAATTAAATCTTTGACCGAGCAATTTGGCATTCAACTTCATGTAATACCCTTGTAAAAGACTGTCGTAGTTCCTCTCGAATTCTCTGAATACTTCGTAATCGTCATTGCTTTGGGCTACGGCTGCAAGGGTAAGCAATATGGTTGTTACGAACGTTATAAGTCTGTTTGTCATTCTTGAAATCTATCCTTCTGTTTCTGTATACGAGGGTGTAAAGGTACGAATTTTTCGCAATATTGCCCTTTTACAAAATGCGAAGTGCCGAAACGATAATGTTTCGGCACTTCGCACAAGACTGCATTCAGGCTTTAATGTCGGATAAGTGCTGTTGCCACTTCCATGCCGAAAGAGTCATTTCGTCTATTCCTTTTTCGGCTTTCCAACCGAGTTCTTTCTCGGAATAATTCGTGTCTGCCCATATTTGCGTTATGTCTCCCTGTCGGCGTTCGCCTATTTTGTAGTTGAGCTTTATGCTTGTCGTTTTTTCAAAACTGTGAACGAGTTCCAAGACGCTGTATCCTCTGCCTGTGCCTATGTTGAAGTATTCGAAGTCTGCCTTGTTCTTGTTTTCAAAGAAGCGTTTAACTGCAACCACATGGGCTTTTGCCAAATCGACAACATGAATGAAATCCCTTATGCAGGTTCCGTCGGGAGTGGGGTAATCATTTCCGAAAACGGTTAACTGCTTCCTTATTCCGGCTGCGGTTTGGGTTATGTACGGCATGAGGTTATTGGGAACGCCGTTGGGTAATTCGCCTATCAATGCACTATCGTGGGCGCCTACGGGGTTGAAGTATCGCAGTGCTATGGCTTTTATTTGTTTTGTGGCACTTGTGAAACGTAATATATCCTCTGCCATTTGTTTTGTGTTGCCGTATGGTGAAGTGGCATTCTTTATAGGACTATCCTCTTTCACCGGTAAAACATCCGGTTCTCCGTAAACGGTGCAGGAGGAGGACTGAACAAAATATTTGATATTGCGGTTCTTCATTTCATTCAACACATTCAACAAAATTCCAAGGTTATTTTTGTAGTATTCTATCGGCTTTTCGCAACTTTCTCCCACGGCTTTGAACGCTGCAAAGTTTATTACGGCTTCGATGTCGCAGTATTGCTCGAATACTTTCTTGCATTCGCTTCCATCGGAAAGGTCTGCTTTTATGAAAGACGGCCTTATCCGTGTGATTTGTTCTATTGCCGAGATTACGTTTTCGTTAGAGTTTGAAAGATTGTCGGCAATGACTACGTTGAAACCCTGTTGTTGCAACTCGACAACGGTATGGCTGCCTATATATCCGGCTCCGCCGGTTACCAATATTGTTTTCATGTATCTGTTATTTGTTGAAAAATTCTCGAACCTTACATATAATGTATGTTTGTTGTTCTTCGTCAAGTTCGGTGTGCATAGGTAATGACAAAACTTGCTCTGCGAGCGTTTCGGAGATGTTTAATGCACCTCCTTGTCGGGCGATGGGAAGAAAAGCTTTTTGTTTGTGCAATGGAACAGGGTAATATACCATTGACGGAATATCATTCTGTTCCAAGAAAGTCCTTAAATCATCTCTTTTCCCGTTCTTTACTTTCAATGTGTATTGATGATAAACATGTGTAGAGAAAGTTTCTTTTTTAGGAATGACCAAATCATCTATATTTCCAAAGGCTTCATCGTATTTTTTTGCAGTTTCCTGCCTTGCTTGCTCATATCTGTCGAGATATTTCAGTTTTGTGGAAAGAATTGCTGCCTGAATGGTGTCGAGCCTTGAATTGACACCGAGAATGTCATGATGGTAGCGTACTTTCATTCCGTGGTTCGCTATCATCTTCAAGCGTTCGGCGAGTTCGTCATCGTCGGTAAATAAAGCTCCGCCGTCTCCGTAACAGCCTAAATTCTTCGATGGGAAAAATGAAGTACAACCTATGGTGCCTATGGTGCCGAGTTTTTGTTTTCTTCCGTCTGAAAAAATATAGTCTGCACCTATTGCCTGAGCGGTATCTTCAATTACATATAAATCATACTTTTTTGCAATTTCGAGAATAGCCTCCATGGGGGCGGCTTGTCCGAAAAGATGAACAGGAATGATAGCTTTGGTCTTTATGGATATGGCTTGTTCGATGTTCTTTGCCGTAACATTGAACGAATCGTAATCCACATCGACAAAAACAGGCCTGTAACCCAACAGACCTATAACTTCAGCAGATGCGATAAAAGTAAAATCGGGACAAATTATCTCATCACTCGGTTTCAAGCCCAAAGACATTATGGCTATCTGCAAAGCATCGGTTCCGTTACCGCAGGGAATAACGTGTTTCACGTCAAGGTAGGAAGCAAGTTCGCTTGCAAACTCTCCGACCTTTGCTCCCTTTATGAAAGCCGTGGATTTGATGACATCGGATATCGCTTCGTCTATTTCGGATTTTATCTTCTCATACTGAGAATGTAAATCTACCATTTGAATCTTTCTCATCGCTTACATTTTGAGTTTACCGATTGCAAAGTTAGAAATAAAAACACAATGAAGCCCAAAATCAAGTTCAAAAGTAGTTTTCAACAAGGCTGTATTATTGCTAATCCTTACAAGCAAATGTACTTTTGCTCTATTCAACGCTCAAATGTTGAGAAGTTCTTTCGGGAAAAAGTTTCTTTCGTAGGAGAACAATCGTAAATTTGTACCCGAAAATACAGAGAAAAAAGCGAAATACAAAAGGCAACATAGAAATGGACAGAAAGGCTTTAAGTAAAGATGATATATTGAAGTCAAGCGTGGATTATTTCCACGGAGACACCTTGGCAGCTGACGTTTGGATTAACAAGTATGCTCTGAGAGATGGCGATGAAGTCTATGAATTGAATCCCGATCAAATGCATAGACGTTTGGCGAAGGAGTTCGCAAGGATAGAGCAGAAATACAAAAATCCTATGAGCGAGGAAGAAATATACGGATTAATGAAAGACTTCAAGTATATCATTCCGCAGGGTAGCCCGATGGCAGGTATAGGCAACGATTTTCAAATTGTGTCTCTATCCAACTGCTTTGTCATTGGCAATCCTTCCAATTCCGATTCGTATGGCGGCATAATGAAAATCGACCAAGAGCAGGTACAGTTGATGAAACGTCGCGGTGGTGTCGGTCACGACCTTTCTTATATACGTCCGAAGATGAGTCCTGTCAAGAATTCGGCTCTTACTTCCACGGGAATAGTGCCTTTCATGGAACGATACTCCAATACGACAAAAGAAGTGGCTCAAGGAGGAAGACGCGGAGCCTTGATGTTGTCCATATCCATAAAGCACCCTGATGCAGAGGACTTCATAGATGCGAAAATGGAGCTTAACAAGATAACAGGAGCCAATGTATCGGTTAGAATAGACGATGAATTCATGCGATGTGTTGTCAGCGGGAAGCCTTACAGGCAACAATTCCGCATAGATACGGATACTCCTGATGTTGTTAAAGAGATAGATGCACGGGTCTTGTGGAACAAAATCATACACAACGCATGGAAGTCGGCAGAGCCAGGAGTATTGTTTTGGGATACCATAATAAGAGAATCCGTTCCCGATTGCTACGAATCATTCGGCTTCAAGACCGTATCGACCAACCCTTGCGGAGAAATACCTTTGTGTGCCTACGATAGTTGTCGCTTATTGGCAATCAATCTGTACTCTTACGTCAAAAATCCTTTCACTAAGGATGCAGAATTCGACTTCGAGCTTTTCCGCGAACATGCTCAAAAAGGGCAGAAACTCATGGACGACCTTATCGATTTGGAGATGGAGAAAATCGAACGTATTCTTGCAAAGATAGAATCCGACCCCGAACCTGAGATAATAAAGAGAGTGGAAAAAGAATTGTGGTTGAACATAAAGATGAAGTGCTTGGAGGGAAGAAGAACAGGCTTCGGCATAACAGCAGAAGGCGATATGTTGGCTGCAATGGGTCTTACATACGGAACAGATGAGGCAACCGATTTCGCCGTCAAAGTACAAAAAACTTTGGCATGCTCAGCTTACCGTTCTTCCGTACTGATGGCAAAAGACAGAGGGGCGTTTCCTATATATGATACAAAGTTGGAAAAGGACAATCCTTTCATCAACAGGCTGAAAGAAGCCGATGGAGAACTTTATTCCATGATGAGCAAATACGGAAGAAGAAACATAGCCTTATTAACCATAGCTCCAACGGGCAGTGTCAGTATTTGTACACAGACTTCTTCGGGAATAGAGCCTGCGTTTCTCGTTTCATATAAAAGAAGGCGAAAAGTCAATCCTAACGACAGCAAAGCCAACATATCATTCTACGACTCGGAAGGACAGGCATGGGAGGAATACAACGTGCTTCACCACAAATTTGCTGTTTGGGCAGAAATCAACGGATACAATGTCGAAGATCTGAGATATAAATACACAGATGAGGAAATTCAAGCCGTGATTGCAAAATCTCCTTACCATAATGCCACCGCAAATTGCGTCAACTGGGTCAACAAAGTGAAGATGCAGGGAGCTATCCAGAAGTGGGTGGATCATTCAATATCTGTTACGGTAAACGTTCCCAAGGAAACGACCGAAGAAGTGGTTGATAAAATATATCTTACGGCATGGGAAAGCGGTTGCAAGGGTATGACCATATATCGTGATGGTTCAAGAGACGGAGTATTGGTCTCCAACTCGAAGAAAGATACTGCATTCACCGAAACAAAAGCACCAAAGAGACCGAAAAAACTGGAAGCCGACATAATACGCTTTCAAAACGACAAAGAGAAATGGATAGCTGTTGTCGGATTATACGAAAACCACCCTTATGAGATATTCTCAGGAAAGGCTGACAACTTCGCTCTGCCTAACACAATAGACAAAGGTTGGGTGATAAGAGTCAAAGAAGGTTCCGCACCGGCAAGATACGACTTCCAATTCTTGGATGCCGATGGCTATAAGGTAACCATAGAGGGTCTTTCGAGAATGTTCAAGAAGGAATATTGGAACTACGCCAAATTGATTTCAGGAATACTTCGTCACGGTATGCCTATACCGAACGTTATCGAGTTGGTATCCAAACTTACCTTGGATACGGATTCCATAAACACATGGAAAAACGGTATAGCGAGGGCTTTGAAGAAATACATCAAAGACGGCACGGTAGTAGAGGGAGAAAAATGTCCTCAATGTGGCGAACCGGTTATCTATACCAACGGTTGCAAACAATGCTCCTCCTGCGGATGGAGCAAATGCGGTTGATAACGCTTTTACTTCCATAACAAGCACAAGATGAACGGAAGAACGTTTCTCATTTCCATTCTTCTTGTGCTTTTTTCTTTGAGTTTATTTGCACAAACCGACAGAGACGATGTCTTGGAGGCTGCGATACGGCAAATAGAAGACCTCGATATAAGCAGTACTGCAAAGGAGGAATGGATAGAACAACTTGCCGCCTTTCTTATCTCGCCTCTCAATCTCAATTCCGCAGAAGAATTTCAACTTCGTCTGCTGGGACTGGACGATTTCCAAATCTTTTCTCTGCAACACTACATAAAAGAAACAGGCGAGTTGTTCTCTTTGCATGAACTGAATTTGATAAACGGTTTCGATGACGAGACCTTGATACGGATAAAGCCCTTCGTCTGTGTAAGAAAATCGGAATGGAAAGCATCTTTGCGATTGGACAGCATAGCAAAACACAATTCGCAGGAATTGAGACTGCAATACAAGCAAACCATCGAGCGGGCAAAAGGCTATGCAAGGGACGATGGTAAAGGATACCTCGGTAATCCGTTCGCAGCCCAATTTCGTTACAACTTCAATTACTTCGACAGGCTTCAATTCTCGGTCGTTGCAGACAAAGATGCCGGCGAACCATTCTTCAATTCGCTGCAACCATACGGCTTTGACCACTATTCCATACAATTAACCTTGAAACATATATGCTTCATCAAGCAACTGACCCTCGGTGATTACAGATTGTCGTTCGGCGAGGGGCTTGCAATAAGTCAGGGATTTTCATTGTCGTACCTGAATACCGATGCCGTAATCAAGAAACGCAATTATGGAATAACACCACACCGTTCAAGTGCCGAATACGACTACAACCGCGGTATCGCAACCCAAATCGACATCGGCAAAACCTCGCTTTTCCTGTTTGCAAGCATGGATAAAAGCGACTATTCCGGCAACCTCCTCACCACAGGGCTTCATCGCACAGAACATGAACTTGCCACAAAAGACTCGACCCTCACAAGAATGCTCGGAGCTCACATTGCATACGACCGCAAAGGCTTGCAATTAGGAGCAACCACCATTTATTATGACTTCAAAGACAGTCTGCACCACCAAAACAGACAATACCAACAATACTACTTTGAAGGAAAACGCAACAGCGTACTTTCCCTCAATGCATCTTACCTTTTCAAACGGTTGAACCTTTTCGGAGAAGCCGCCATCAGCCGCAACAAAGCATACGCCGCCATTTTCGGAGTGCAAATCAACCTTGCATACAAAACCACACTCTCTTTCTCCTATCGCAATTACGACAAGAAATTCCAAAACCACTATGCTACCGCACTCTCCGCCCAGAGCCGTATAGCAAACGAACAAGCCGTCAACTTTGCCCTTGCTCACAGGATAAACGACAAGTACTCCTACTACATAGGTTGCGATTTCTTTCACTTTCCTTTTGCAACCTACATAAGTACGCCTCCTGCAAAAGGCTGCAAACTGAAAACCGAATTTCGCTATACCCCTGACGAGCGAACAAAAGTACGCCTCATCTCACGTCTTACCACACGCGAACAAGACAACAAGTCCGAATCCGGCACCTTACAAAGCAAAACCACCCTGCAAGCCCAAATCCATGCCTTGCACTCCATCAACGAACACTTCCAACTCCATTTTCGCACAGGATATAATACTTCCCGTTTCACGAATACCGCAAACGGTTGGTTTCTCTGCATGGAAGCAATCATGAAACTACCACACCCGAAACTGCAACTCAATTTCCGATACACCTATTTCGACACCGATGACTATGATACCCGTTTCACCCTCTACGAATACAACCTTCCGCTAACATATTCCTCTGCCATGCTTTACGACAGGGGACATCGTGCCTACATTTTCCTTCGCTGCAATCTGCATAAAAGAATGCAACTCTCTTTCCGCTACTCCGTCAGCCTCTATATCGACAAAGAAACCATATCCTCGGGCAACGACCAAATTCCAACGAACCACAAACAAGATATAGGCATACAACTATACTTCAAATTCTGATCATACAAGTCCGTCTGCCATTCTCGATTTATCGCAATCTCACATCGATTCGTACATTTCCCTGTGTTTCATGATTGATTTCATATTCTGCATAGCCCAATCCGTCAGATTTCGGATTATCGGAACCAAGGACAAACCCGTTTCCGACAATTCATATTCCACTCGTATAGGAACCTCGGGAAAAACCGTACGAATAACCAACCCATCGGCTTCAAGCGTTTGTAAAGTACCCGAAAGAACCTTGGTGGATATGTCCGGTATCAGTTTGTTCAGTTGATTGAACCTTGTTTTACCGTTTTCGCTTAGGACAAGAACTATCAGTAACGACCACTTATTCCCGAAACGGGCAACCACGTTCCGAATGGGACAAATCTCAACCATGGAATTTTTTTCTATTTTTCTTTTCATCGCAATCCTCTCTCTTTTACCAACAGTGAGTAAAAAGTAACTTACTCACAAACTTGTAACCTCTTGTGCAACAGCATGAAATGATATATCTTTGCACTGTCGAAAGAAAGCAACAAGACAATGCAAATTTAGTGAACAAAATCGGAATGAGATGGTAAGACAGAGCATAAAACACTTCGCAAACCTTACGGTCTTGTTCATACGAAAAGACATAACAATAAAACAAATAGTAATCATAAAAACAACAAGACAATGAAACAAATCAAGCAAATTGCAAATGCAAGCAACTTCAAAGCCGTTGATTTCGGTGAATTGAGCGAATTGAAAGACTATGTATTGGAATTGGGAACGGGAATTAAAATCCCCGGCAAGGTATTCGGTGGAACCGTTTTGGGAGCAGACGGAGGAGATTTCTCTTTCCAAATGTTTCAACCGGGAACGGAAACAGGCTTTCTGCACAAGCACAAACAACATGAAGAACTTTATTTCTTCCTCAGAGGCAAAGGAGAATTTCAAGTGGACGGACAAATCTTTCCGGTCAAGGAAGGCAGCGTTGTCAGAGTTGCTCCGGAGGGAGAACGCTCGGTACGCAACAATGGTACTGAGCCTCTGATTATGCTCTGCGTACAATACAAGGGTAATACCTTCACGGCGGAAGATGCCTCCGACGGAATAATTCTGGAAAAGCAGGTAAAATGGTAAGCCGTTCCTCTTTCTCGATATACAAGTCTGTAAATCCGGGCTTCATTTCGATGAAAGAACAAAGGTATAACTCATAACCAAACAATGCATTAAGCCAATCCATACACTTATTGCGGATTAAGGCAAGAACAAATCGCCGTTTCAGCAAAATGAAACGGCGGAATAAAAAACCGAAACGCCGTTTGATTTTCACGAAAGGGCGTTTTGATAATTGTCTGAAAGCCAATACTCACCATGAGACTTGAAAATTTTTCTTCTTTTTATTGTTGCAGATTTGCGAAATCGTATTACCTTTGCAGTGTACTATTGCACTAATACACTAAAACAGTATAAGAGATGATTGAGATTAAAGATTTGACTTTCGGGTATAAGAGAAACAAACCTGTTTTGCAGAATGTAAATCTTGAATTGAAGCAAGGATACATTCACGGGCTGCTCGGCAAGAACGGCATCGGCAAAACAACCCTTTTGAAACTGATTGCCGGCTTGCAATTCCCCGACAAAGGCACGATAATGGTGAATGAGTTCGTCCCTTCGCAAAGAAAGGTGGCTTTTTTGAGCAATATGTTCTTCTTGTCGGAAGATTTGTATGATTCGAAGTTGACGATAGAGAAGTTTCTCAAAGTAAATTCGGTTTTCTATCCCGATTTCTCGAAAGAGAACTTCCTTTCCTATCTTACGGACTTTGAAATCGAGGACATCAAACAACGCTTGGACAAACTCTCATACGGAACGAGGAAAAAGGTTCTCATTGCATTCGGTCTTGCATGCCGTTGCAAACTGATGTTGCTCGACGAGCCGACGAACGGACTTGACATACCTTCAAAGAGTCAGTTCAGAAAAGTAATGCTTCGGGCAATGACGGAGGAGAGTTGCATAATCATATCGACGCATCAGGTGAGGGATTTGCATAACCTTATCGATTCTGTCTTGATTCTTGATCAGACGAACGTTTTGCTCAATGCCACGAGTGCGGAAATATGCGACAAAATATACTTCGGGCTTACGGACAAAATGCCTGCCAACGAAAAACTGCTATATTCGGAAGACTCCTTGGGCGGTTTGCAGATTGTGAAAGAGAACACGGAACACAGAGAAAGCAATCTTGACATAGAGTTGCTGTTCAACGCAGTGTTCTCCAACAAGACAAGATTCAAAGAATTATTTCCCGCAAAAACGGAATAGGAGGTAGGAGATGGAATTCAGTTTCAAGCGATTTTTCGCATTGGCAAAAAGATATGCGGCGGAAAATCTCCGATTAAATTCACTGTACGCTTGTGCAGGGCTGTTCCTTATGCCCATAGCAAGTATCGGATTGGGCTATGGTTCGTTCGCATCGTTGCCAACGATATTTTTAATCGTATTTTTCCCCATTGCAGAGGCTTGTTTCATTGAATATAAGAAGCCGAACAACAGGACGAACATGATTTTATTGCCGACAACGACCTTTGAAAAATATCTGTGTTCTATTTTGGTACAGGGTATTCTTCTGCCATTCGGATGTGCCGCCATATTCATGTCCGGTTTTTACGTCGGAAATTTGCTGTTCCCTCAAAATGCAATACATTTCGGCATAGTTGAAGCTATGTTCGGAGGAAACCCCGAAGGCAGATGGCTTCCTGTATTGATATATGGAGCGGCTATATGTATTTCCTGTTATGCTTCATTGCTTTTTAAGAAGTATTCTTTGCTTATTTTGGTAGGAATAGTTTCCGTGGCGTTCATTACTTATATCAGACTGAGGGATAACATTTATCTGACAACATTCTATTCCGAAGAAGTTTGGTGGCCTGCCTGTGTCGATGTGTTTGATAATACGATAAACACCTTTTGGACATGGGTATTTGCAATAATGATACCGGTTTTCTTGGGTTTGACATATTTAAGATTGAAAGAGGAAAGGGCGTAATATGATAATGCAATCACAAACTCCGATTTTCCAGCAGCTTGCCTTCAAGATATGCGATGAGATTTTGGATAACAAATTTCAAACCGACAGTCGCATACCCTCTGTAAGGGAGTTGGCTGCCGATTGCGAGGTTAATCCGAATACGGTCTTGAAGTCGTACGAATGGCTGACCAACAAGGGAATAATATACAACAAAAGGGGGTTGGGATACTTTGTATCCGTTAAAGCGGTCGGGCTTATTCTCGAATTGAGGCGGCAACAATTCACGGGGCAATACCTGCCTGTCGTGTTCAGAGCGATGAACCAACTGTCCATAAGCATGGAAGAGGTATCGGAATTATATGAAGAGTATAACAAAACGAATAAACAATAGACGATATGAAAGTAAGACTCAGTACGAAGTTGACTTTGGGCTTCGTTATCTTAATGATAATTGCCACAATCGGTGCAATGAAAGTGGCACAAACCGAAGCAATAAATTGTAACGCCAAGGCTTTGCCGGCAAATCATCAAAACAAATAACGGATATGGAATTTAATTTGAAGAGAATGTTGCTTGTGTTGAAAAGAATGTGCATGCTTTATTTCAAAGACCTGCTTTATCTTTTCGTTGTACTGTTCGCAATCGGCGTCTTGACGCCTAAACTGTTCGGAAGGGAAACACTTGTGTTTATATACGGCTTCATAGTGCTTGTCATACTCGCTCAATTTTCTTTCAGGGAGTATAAAACAAAACAAGGGCGTACGGCGATTTTGCTTCTGCCCGCTTCCAATTTCGAGAAGTACGTTGCGGAAATTTTATTCATCATGTTGGTGTATCCTGTCGTCTTGGGAATAGCCTCTTTGGCAGGTCTCATGGCAGGAGATTTGGTTTTCTTGAAAGCAAATACCATCATAAGCGATTTGAACTTCATGTTGAAACAGTTGCTCGGCTATGAATATTGGGATTTCGGCTTTCTTCTCATCGGAACGGCTTCCTGCTTTGCGTTATTCTTCGGTTCATTGCTGTTCAAGAGGTTTTCGGCACTCAAAATGTTCGCAATATTTTGCGTAGGCATGGTCGGCATGACGGTATTCGGCGTGGAAATGTACTCGCCTGAGAATATGCAATGGTATGACAGCCGATTTGCACAAGAATACATCAATGTGTTCGGCAATATCATGGATTTATATCTCCCATGGGCCATCGGAATAAGTGCAGTGTTCTTTATAGTGATTGCATATTTGAGATTAACGGAAGAAATGGTCTGAAAAATGAATTATATGAAAGTAAGAAAAACAACCAAGCTCCTTATCGGCTTCATCATTGCCTTTTTGCTGTCGGGATATATCGTTTTCAGGATAGCGGATTACAAAGGCATCAAAGCAGTCGAAAGAGCAGAAAAAGCAGGACGAAGTTTGACGAAACCGAACGAAAGTGTATCGACAATTAAAAACAGAATTAAAAATGAAAGAGTTAAAACCATCAAAATGGATACCATTATTATTTCTCCTGATGGGGACACTGTGTACAGCAGCTCAACATCGGTTGACGTTGATTGGTAACATAACGGACGAAAAAAACAATGAGCCTGTTGCTTTTTGCAATGTAGTGCTGATGAATGCGGACGGCACGAAGACAATCACCGGTACATCGACCGACGAGAAAGGTTTTTTCATGTTGAAGTTCAAAGGAAGCGAGCCTTGTGTGTTCCATGCAAGTTATATAGGCTATGAAAATATCTCTTTCGAGATAAACCCGAAAGAATTGGCTGCGAACAAGCAGGATACTCTCTTTCTGTACAATTTGAAAATGCTATCCGTCAGCGAAGAATTGCAGGAGGCGAAAGTGGTTGCCAAGATAAAACGCTACGAGATGAATGCGGATAAACTCATCATGAATGTCGATGAGGCGACAACGGCAACCGTGATAACGGCTTTCGATTTGCTGCGAAAGGTTCCCGGAGTGGCAATAGACAAGGACGATAATCTTACGCTCAACGGGCAGGGCGGCGTGTTGTTCCAGTTCAACGGCAGAGACATGCGGCTCGGCTGGGAAGCGATAAAGGCAATGCTTAAAGGTATGAACCCTCAGCAGGTGGAAAAATTCGAAGTCATCACCAATCCTTCGGCGAAATACGATGCGGAAGGTTCTGCCGGCATCATCAACATAAAGATGAAGAAGAACCAAAACTTCGGTTTCAACGGCTCTGCCAATGCAGGAGCATATTACGATACGGAGTTGTCCCTTACAGGCGGCTTCAACCTTAACTATGTCGATGACAAATGGACGACAAGCCTTAATTACGGTTACTCTAATTGGAGAAGCAAGACATCCACGACTGCCAATCGGTACTCTTTTTTGAGTCCTACCGATACAATGCGTTTCTTCACGCCGGAATACGAATCTTTGTGGAATGGTGGCGGTCATAACGTGTCCTTTTCCGCCGATTACCTTATCGATGATAATAATTCCGTAGGTATTTACACCACATACAACAACTACAATCAACCCGAACAAAATTATGTGTGCCCGCAAAAAATATCTCAAAGTCCTTCGCTCGACCGATTTGTCAGACGCCTCGATTATAACTTCCTGCAAAAAAGTTCCTCAAACAATCTGTTGCTCGGAACCACTTATCTGCATACGTTCGACAGCATAGGAACCAAATTGCAATTCGACATCAGCGGAACAATCAACTCTTCCGATAACATGAATAACGTATATACGGACTATGTTCTGCTTGTCAACGACAGCATCTACAAGAAAGAACTTGTGGAAAACAGCGTAAAGAACTCCTATAATACTTTTGTGGCAAAGGTGGATTTCCAAAAGCCGACATTGAAATACGGTACCTTCGAGGCAGGGGCAAAGGTTGCTTTCACCTCTTTGGATAATGATTTCGTGAAAGCCGAGAGCATGGCAGAGAAAGTGCAGAACAATTTTCTCTTTTCGGAAGACATCATCGCAGCATACCTTTCCTATTCCAAGAACTTGGGTAAGAATACCTCTCTTAGGACAGGGTTGAGGTTCGAACATACCGAGACAAAGGGAGAAACTGCCGGCAGCGACAGCACGAACGCCAATTCATATTCGGATTTGTTCCCTAACATTTCGATAAATCACAACTTCAACCAATCCAACAGCCTTTCCCTAAGCTACAATTACCGGATTTCACGCCCTTCTTACGACCAAATGAATCCTTTTCTGCAAAAGTTATCCGATTATTCTTTCAAAAGCGGTAATCCTTTCTTGAAACCGCAATACACTCACAATATCGGCTTGAATTATTCGCTTTTTTACATGGTGTTTCTTAGCGTAAACTACGGTTACGGCAGCGATTTCGTGAGTGAGGTCGTTCTTCCGTACGACAAAAACGGCAGTACATTGAACCGCCCCGACAATATAGCGACAAATCAAAACCTGAATATAGGATTGAGCTTCGTTGCCCCTCTTACGAAATGGTTGGACGTGAACTTCTACGGGCAGATAAATTACACCGATGTCGCTTACATGCAGCAGAATACGGAAATAAAGATAAACAATACGTCCTACATGTGTTTCGCTTCGGTGAATTTCACCCTCCCTGCCAAGATCAAACTTTCTCTGAGCGGTCATTACATGAGCGGAGGCTTGTGGGCGATGTACAAATACGGCGATTCCTATTCCTTGAACCTCGGTTTATCGAGAGCATTCTTGAAAGACGACAAATTGAATGTAAGCATCGGTGCCAACAATTTGTTTGCCAAGAGAGACATAAGTAGCGAATTTACCCAGAACAATATGTATCAAACAGTCAATACCCACATTCCGGGAACCATGTTTTCGATCAACCTGCGATACAACTTCGGAAAGATGTACCAAAACAAGAAGTTGAGCAAAATAAAGTCCGATGACATGAACGACAGAGCCTCAGGCGGAACAGGCAACAACAAAGGCAGCAAATAATAACATTTTCTTGTATTTTCGGATTTCGGGTGTACGGCGGTTTAAGCAAAGAATATTCCGCCGCACGCCCGAAACCATTTTTCACCGCCTCGATTTCCTATTCCGCAAAACCACCTTGCAACCGACCACCTTACAATGCGTAAACCGAAACGCCGTTTCGGCAAATTCTTTCGGCGTTTCATTTTCGTGAATCGCCGTTTCGCCGGAATGGAAGGGCGATTCGCTAAAAGGTTGATTTGAAAACGTTTGACAAAAGGGCGTTTTTCGCTTGACGCAAGGGCGTATGCGGATTTGTTCATTTCGAGAAAAATGCCTACATTTGCAAACTCATACCTGTATGAAGGCAGGTGTGTTCATGGTGGAACCAACATAATTTTGTATGGATTTTATAGAAGTTAATTCAGAAATAGGACAGCTCGAGGCTGTGATACTTCACACTCCCGGTTCGGAGATAGAACAAATGACTCCGGGCAATATACACAAGGCTTTGTACAGTGATTTGCTGAATTTGAACATTGCGAAAAAGGAATATTCGTATTTCGAGACTGTTTTGTCGAAATGGGCGAAGACTTATCAGGTTATGGATTTGTTGACGCAGGTCTTGTCTCAAAGTACGGCTAAAAGCGAGTTGTTGAACAAGGTATTGAGTACTGAAAACATGCAATTTCTCTTTCCGGATTTGATAGAATTGCCGGCAGACCGCTTGGCGAAATATCTGATTGAGGGTTACCCGTACATAAAGGGCGTTCACCCCAAGGAATTCGAAGAGGAGAGGTTCATGCTTAAACCTTTGTATAATTTATTCTTCACAAGAGATGCCTCTTCCTCCGTTTACGACAATGTTCTCATTCATTCGATGAGTACGAAAGTGCGGGACAGGGAAAGCTATATAATGGAGAGTATATTCAAACACCTTTTCGGTGCAGGCACGATAAATCCCAAACTGTCGGAAGGGGCTCACACCGAAGGCGGAGACGTGCTTATCGCAAGGGAAGACGTATTGTTCGTCGGCAATGGCTGTCGCACGAACAAGAAAGGCATCGAATTTTTGGCGAAATACTTTGCCTCCCGTAAGGACAGGCAACACATAATCGTGCAAGAACTGCCGGAACAACCCGATTCGTTCATTCATTTGGATATGGTCTTCACTATGTTGGATAAAAACAAGTGTATGGTCTATGCACCTTTGATTTTGAACTCCGACAGCGGATTTGCCACAACCCATATAGAGATAGACAACGGTCAAATACGCTATCACGAAAGAGAAAACTTCCTTGAAGCGACCAAACGCGTAGGCTTTGATTTGGAACCGGTGATTTGCGGAGGCGACGACCTGTGGTATCAACAGAGAGAGCAGTGGCACTCCGGTGCAAACTTCTTTGCATTGGGCGAAGGCAAGATTTTGGGTTACGCACGCAACACTCATACCATAGAAGCATTGAACAAAGCCGGCTTTGACGTATTGAGGGCGGAGGATGTATGCTCCGGCAAGGAGGATATGCACTCGCACGAAAAGTTTGTTGTAACATTCGAAGCTGCGGAACTGCCACGTGGCGGCGGCGGGGCAAGATGTATGACCATGCCGGTGAAACGTAAAAACGTAATATGGTAAAAATACCGCAAAACTAATATTCAAACACACAGATGAAGAGATATAACCTGATAAACAACGTACTCGGTTGGGCGGTCTTTATAGTTGCCACAACGGTTTACCTCATCACCGCCGAGCCTACGGCATCGTGGTGGGATTGTGGGGAATACATTGCAACGGCAGACAAATTGCAGGTCGGCCATCCGCCGGGAGCACCTACTTTCCAACTGATAGGAGCTTTGTTTTCCAACTTCGCAGGCAGCGATGTAACCAAAACGGCTTACACAATCAACGCAATGAGTGCCTTATGCAGCGGTTTCACCATACTGTTCCTCTTCTGGTCGATTACGATGTTGGCGAAGAAATTCGTGAAAAAGGCGGAAGAGATGACGACTGCCCAAATGATAGTCATCTTCGGAAGCGGTATTGTCGGCAGTTTGGCTTACACTTTCTCGGATACCTTTTGGTATTCTGCCGTTGAGGGAGAGGTGTATGCGATGAGTTCATGCTTTACAGCCATAGTGTTTTGGGCAATACTGAAATGGGAATCCCAAGCAGACGATGCCCACAACCTGCGTTGGTTGGTGCTTATCGCATTTTTGATAGGCATAGCCATAGGAGTGCATTTGCTGAACCTGCTTACCATTCCTGCAATCACCTACGTATATTACTTCAAGAAATTTCCGAACGTTCAAAAAGGAAGAAAGAAAAAGTTTGTCCTTGTCGGCTTGGTGTCGATGATTTTGGTGGCATTCATATTGTATTTCGTCGTGCCTTACATCGTTATCTTCGCAGGCAAGTTCGAGATATTCTTCACCAATTCCATCGGAGCGCCGTTCAATACCGGTACGATAATCTACTTCTTGCTTCTCATCGCTGCCATAGTCTTCGGATTGTATTACACGAAGAAGAAAAACAAACCCGTATGGAATGCGTCCATTCTGTCATTGCTTTTCATATTGGTGGGATACACCACATTCTTTGTCTTGGTCATAAGAGCCAATGCCAATACGCCGATAAACGAAAACGCTCCAAAGGATGCAACTTCCCTGTTGACCTATCTGAACAGGGAACAATATGGAGACACACCGCTTTTCCACGGACAGTATTACACTGCTACTCCGATAGAACAAAAAGACGGTACACCGAAGTACATCAAGGATGAAAAGACAAAGAAATACATCGAAGTCAGACAGGGAGGCAAAGTCGTGTATGACAGCAAGCACACGACCATCTTCCCAAGAATGTACTCTAATGACGCAAGCCGTAATCACCCTGTTTATTACAAGATGTGGAGCGGCATAAAGGAAGGTTCGGATAGAAAGCCTACTTTCGGAGAAAACCTTACCTATTTCTTCCGTTACCAGATAAACCACATGTATTGGCGTTACTTCTTATGGAACTTTGCCGGCAGACAAAACGATATTCAAAGCTTCGGTCTGAATTACTCTGGCTATGAGCCGATGTCGGAAAGCAACGGAACGAAAGACCTTTTGCATGGAAACTGGATAACAGGCATAGATTTCATCGACGCATGGAGGCTCGGTCCTCAAACAGACATGCCGTCCGATTTGGCGAACAACCCGGGCAAGAACCGTTTGTTCTGTTTACCGCTTCTGTTGGGAATAGCAGGTTTGCTTTTCCATATAAAGAAAAACCCGAAAGATGCCTTTGTCGTCTTTCTTTTATTCTTCATGACAGGCTTGGCAATCGTTCTTTACCTTAACCAGCCGCCTTGCCAACCGAGAGAAAGGGATTATGCCTACGCAGGCTCGTTCTATGCCTTTGCAATATGGATCGGTTTGGGCGTTTACGGCATATTCGAATGGTTGAAGAAATTGAAAATGCCCGAGAATGCCAAAGCCGTTGCCATAACCGTTATATGCTTCTTTGCAGTGCCGATGCTCATGGCAAATCAGGAATGGGACGACCACGACCGTAGCGGCAGGTATCTTACAAGGGAATTTGCAAGGAACTATCTTGAAAGTTGCGAACCGAATGCCATTCTGATAACCTTTGGAGACAACGACACTTTCCCGCTATGGTACGCACAGGAAGTGGAGGGAATACGAACCGATGTGAGGGTATTGAACTATACACTTTCCGGAATGCACTGGTATGTCGAACAACTATATAATAAGGTGTATAAGTCCGAGAAACTTCCGTTCACTTTGGACAAGTCCTACTATCGTTTGGGTCTCGATGTCTCGCTTTTGGTTCCGTCGAACGAACCTGCACGGGACGTAAGAAGTGTTCTGAAGGAGTTGATGACCAACCCGCAAACCACAATCTTCCAACCGAACGGCGACTCCTTGAAAGTGTTGCAGACGAACCACTTCTACATACCTTTCAATAAGGCGGAAATGGCAGCGAAAGGCATATATCCTAAGGAATTGGTTGACGAAGAAGAAGGCAGAGTGGAGTTCTCGATTCCTGTAAGGGAGGGTTACCAATACGAACAGTTGATACGCAACGAGTTGATGTTCCTTGACATTTTGGGAACCAATGCTTTCAAACGTCCTATCTACGTAATGAATCCGCGATACCTGCAAAAGGTGTTCCCTAACATTACTGAATATATTCGTCAGGAAGGTTTGGTTTACCGTATCGTGCCTTACAGAGCCGGAGGAGCTTTTGAAACGGCACGCAGTTTCGATTTGATGAACAAGAAATTCCAATGGGGCGGAGTGAACGACCCTAAGGTTTATCTTGAAGACGCCGTCAGCATGAACAACTCGAAGAACATGAGACAAAACTACGTCTTGCTTGCAAGCCAACTTACGGATAAGGGGCAGAAAGACAAAGCTCTTGCAACCTTGAACAAAGCCCTTAAAGAGTTCCCTGACAACAAACTACCGTTCGACCGTTTCGACATCTCGCTTGCAGAAGCCTTCTTCAAGGCAGGAAACGCTGCCAAAGGCAAAGAGGTTTTGAACATCATAATCGACCATTACACCTCGCATTTGAACTATTACAAGCGGTTTACCGGCAAGAAGGCTCGCAGTGTAGAGGGTGAAAAACAACTCACGGTTTATTTGCTTTCCGAATTGAGCAACATGGCTCAGCGTTACGACCTTCAAGATGAGGTTAAGAAACTGTCTCGAATTCCGGAAGTCGCACAAGTAGCCAAAGCAAACGATATAAGGGATTTGATAAACACCTATTCTCAGCAACTCAATGAAGCCTCGCAGAAAGCCCAAGGCGGAAACAAAGCCGAAGCCGAAGCAATATTCAACGAGGTTTTGAACGGAATAGAACAAAACCTTATCGACATCGGAAACGAGCAAATAACAGAGCATGCTTCCAATATGTTGCAGTTCATTTACTCCATTGCACAGCGAACAGGCATGACAAACATCAGCGGAAAGATAGAGAGCAACCCTCGTTTCGCCGCTCTTGTGAGCCAAGCCTCGCAACCTATGCAGGCAATGAACGAATAGTTTGAACTCATTGTTAAGTTCATATTACCAAGCCGTCTGTTCCGTATAAGCAAATACAAGGAACAGACGGCTTCTTTTTGTACCCTTGCATCCGAATGCCGTTTCGACAAAATAAAACGCCGAAAGAATTTTCTCAAACGCCGATTCGTTTCGCCGAAACGGCGTTTTGTTTCAGTCTTTGTTCGTGAGTGATTTTTCAGGCTTGTTGTCGGCGGTTTCAGATGGTCATTTCGCCATGGAAGACGAAGTCGGCTCCTCCTTTGAGGAAGACTTCGGAAAAGGCATCGCCTTTTTTGATGTAGGAAACCTGTAATCTGCCTCCTTTGGCAAGCACCGTGGTTGTGTATTTGCCGGAAGGTTTGTTTTGTTTTATGGCTGCGGCTATGGCGGCTGCCGTTATGCCCGTGCCGCAGGCAAGGGTTTCGGCTTCGACGCCTCTTTCGTATGTGCGGATTGCAATGGTGTTGTCGTCTTCGAGGCTTACGAAATTCGCATTGCAACCATTGTATAGTTCAAAGCGGGTGTCATATCTCAGTTTTCTGCCTTCCGTCATCAAGTCCGAGTTATCCGGATTATCGACAAAGCGAACGAAGTGCGAAGTTCCGGTGTTCATGTATATGCCGTCGGGAAACCTTGTGATAAGAGAGGGCGAGACCATTTGCAAACTCACGCCGTCTTTCTCCACTCTGCCTTTGTGTATCCCGTCGGGGGCTTCGAATATGCAGTCTCTCTCGAATAATCCTGCCGCAGCGGCGTATGCAATGATACATCTGCCACCGTTGCCGCACATCATGCCTCCCGAACCATCGGGATTGAAAAACTGCATGGCAAAATCGGTGCTTCTGCTTTCTTCAAGCAAGATAAGTCCATCGCTTCCCACGCCGAAATGGCGGTTGCAGAGGCGTTGTATTTGCAATTCGGTGAAATCGTGATGCGGATTGCGATTGTCTATAATTACGAAGTCGTTTCCCGCACCCTGATATTTGTGAAATCGGATTGTCATTTCGTACTGAATTTGTAGAGCAGCGACAGACCCAAACGCCAATTTGCCAAGCGGTCTTTGCAAACGGCATCCTCGTATTTGACATTAGTATATTCCACCGTGCCGCAAAGCAGGAAATCTTTGCTCAGGTGAAAATCGACTCTCGGAGCAATGCGGAATACATTCTCCAAGGACATTGCCGAACCGTAACGGTGATGATAATTATTGTCTTTGCCTCCGTGGGAAGCATATCCGAGAAATATCGCAGGCGTGAAACGTCCTGCATTGAAGATTGCCTCGAACCATACGGCACTTATTGCGGTCGCTTTGTAGTCATAGCCTTTATGAAATTCCTTAGGCTCGCTTGAATAAAAGCCTCCGAATAAGCAGTAATCGTTCATGTTTTCTCCCCAAACGGCTTGGAGTTTGAGATTGAGCGTTTCGGTCTTGTAATTCAAGAAAGCATTGAATGCGTATGTCGTAAGTCGGTCGTCGTATTCCTCTCTCGGCCGGATGGATTTCATTTCACCCGTAAAGCCTGCAAAAATCGCATCTTTGATGAACTGAAATTGTAGGTTGACTTCCGGTGTAAGGGTTCGGGATTGCTGTTTGTAGTCTCTTGTGCCGTTTATGCCTATCGAAGCATAATCCTTTTGCAAGCCGAGCGAGCCGACAAGGTTCACCTCGCTGACGGGTGAGTAATCCAACCGCAGTTGATTAAGTCTTGAAAAAGGGTGAAAGGGCGTTCCGTTGTTCAATTCCTGCATTTGCGGCATCATCTCTGGGACGCAGAAAACGCTCCATGCATGTCCTGCGGTCAGAGAGAATGTTCCGTTACGGCTTATCTTCACATTGGCTTGGCGAAGTCGGAGAAGGTGCATGGCGGCATCGCTTTGCCCCGTGAAATCCGCCTCTATGTTTCCGACGACTTTCCAATCTGCCACGTTATTGAGGTATATCCTTGTTCCTATCCTTGTCGTTGCGGCGGAGAAATTGTGGTTTGCTTTGTCGTTCAGGTCTCTGCCGTCTTCCGAATAGCGAGGCGGCAAAGGGTACAGGCTCAACAGCCCGTCTCTTGCCCCTGCCGTATGTCGGCTGTTGAGGAAATATTGAGGATTTATCCAACCATAGAATTCGAAATCGTAGTTCTTCTCCTGTGAAAGGCCCTTAATGCCGAATAAGGTCAAAAACAACATGAATAATGCTTTACTGCGAGACTGCAATTTCATCTTTCGTTTATTTCTTTTTCAGGTTGGCAATCGACAATATAATTCCCAATGCCACGCCGAGCAGTGCCGCAAAAAGAACACGGTATTGCGGCGGAAGCATAAAGGTTATGGTGTGTGCGGGATACCAGAAGAAAGGTATCGTCTTCATGAATACGAAGTTCCATTGCACTTTCCAATTAAGGTTTTCGAAGATTTGTCCGAACGGTATGGGAGTGAAAAATCCTTTTAGCGTTCCTCCCGTATTCAAGATGTGCGTATCGGTTATCTTATGTATGGTCATGAATACCGGAGCGAAGAATGTATTCATCAAAACCGATACACAGGCAGCATAAAGCAAGCGAATGCCGAAACTTTCGCCTCCTATATTTTGATTGTTCAAATCGAGACCGAAATAGGACAGCAGGTTGAATGTTCCGGAAGAGAATATGCCCATGGCTATCGTTATGGCAACTCCGAGAATACCCCAAACAATGCCGCGAGGCAGCACTCCGAACCCTTTTCTGTTATATACGCCGCTGCTTATCCTCAAACCGATGCACTCTCCGACTGTTGCAAGCACTCCGAATTTCAGGAATGCCAAAACGAAATACCGCCAATCATGAGCCTTGCTCCAAGACATAAACCAATCGTTAAGCGGCGTTATGACAAAAAACATTGCCACGACAACGGCACATGAAATCGCAAAAATCAAATCTTTTTTCTTCATTCTCTTATCCTGTTACACAAAAACAATGGCAGGAAACAGCATGGCGAGTTTCCTGCAACTCGATTACAAAACTATTTTACGAATTACTTTTCAGGGATTTCCTCTTGCTTATCCTTGGCATTATCCTTTTCAAGAGCGGCAGCCTTTTTTGCCAATGACCATACCAAGGCAATCATATAGCATAAAATTCCGATTACCACCACAAAGCCGAGCCAGAATTTGAAAGTTACGCTCTCGGGATAGTACTGAAATATCCACATTACCAAAACCAAGGCAGCCGCAATGACGGCTTTAAGTATGTTTCTCAAAAAAAACTTGTTCATCTCAGTCGTCTGAATCGTTAACATCAATATCGCTTGCAAAGTTACGATAAATATCGATAGCCTTACAAACAACCAAGGGAAATGTTCGTCAAGGCAGCCGATATTTACGGCGTATTCGTTTAATGAAACGTACTTTTGCAACACTCTGTTCTCCAAAAACTCCGGAATGCAACGCCGTTTCCGTAAAATAAAACGCCGAAAGAATTTTCCGGAACGGCGATTTATTTTTCCGAAACGGCGTTCCGGTAAGAGTTTGGCGGGATGCGGTTGGCAGAAGTGGTAAATATGAAAAATAAATCTTTGTGAATATGCTGACAATCAATCTTTTGAAAAAGCATCATGCAGAAAAGGCGTGAAAAAATTTGGAAAGTATGGGGTTTTGGCATACCTTTGCAGCGACAAATCCTTGATTAACGAAAACGAAGATATTATAGAGTAGGATTATTACTTCTTTTTACGGAAACAGCAAAATGATGATTTCGGGCGAACAGATGTATCCCGTAATCGCATTTTACAAGAAAGGAGTATTTATGAGCAAAGCAGATGAAAGAAATGATTTCGACTTGGTCAAGGCTTATGCCGCGGGCGAAAAGGAAGCGTTCGAGGTGTTGATGACAAGGCATCAGCAGAGAATATACAACTATATATTCTCCATGGTTAAAGATAGAGCTTTGACGGACGACATATTTCAGGAGACTTTCATAAAGGTGGATTCCACTCTTCGTGCCGGAATTTATCGGGACGAGGGAAAGTTGATACAGTGGGTCATGAGGATTGCCCATAATCTCGTCATCGATCATTTCAGAAAGAATCAAAAGTTGAAGTTGTTGCATTCGACGGAGGACAACGACATATTCGATATGATAGATAACTTCGACGAATCGGCAGAAAACAGAATAATTCGTAAGCAGGTGCATAAGGACATAAGGCGATTGGTAAAGCAGTTGCCGGAAGAGCAGAGACGCGTTTTGATAATGCGACACTATGCCGATATGTCTTTCAAGGAAATTGCCGACAAGACAGGTGTAAGCATCAATACGGCGTTGGGCAGAATGCGATACGCTCTTATCAATATGCGTAAGTTGGCTAAGGAAAATTCCATAGTCCTTACCATGTAATAAGACATAAAAGCGAGGGGGCGGTACAATATTGTACCACCCCGGACGTTCTCTTGATGCAAAGGGTTTGAAATCAAAGAGAACGTATATGGAAGATTTTTACTATTTCAACAGACAGATAGACCTCTGGGAAGAGGATTTGGAAGAGGAGGTGAGGCATCTGAAAGCAGAAGAAGCAGCAAACGAATACCCTGCAAAGGGTGAGCAAACGAGTAATCCGGCTGTTTATTCCGTGTTTAGCAAGAGTTTGAATGAACGGATTGAGATTTGTCTCAACTGATAAGTTGCTGATTGCAGGACCTTGCTCGGCTGAGAGCAGGGAAATGCTTATGTCGGCGGCAGGAAACCTTGTCGGTTATCCTAATGTTCTTTTCCGTGCAGGGCTTTGGAAGCCTCGTACACGACCTTCGGCGTTTGAGGGTGTCGGCAAGGAGGGCTTGGCTTGGCTTTCGGAGGTGCGGAAGATGTACGGGCTGAAAGTATGTACCGAGGTGGCGAATGCCGAACATGTGGAGCTGTGTCTGAAAAGCGGAGTGGACGCTCTGTGGATTGGTGCGAGAACATCGGGAAATCCTTTCTCCATGCAGGAGATTGCAGAGGCATTGAGTGGAACGGATATACCTATATTTATAAAGAACCCGCTCAATCCGGATTTGAAATTGTGGATTGGGGCGATTGAACGACTGCAAAAGAACGACTGTCTCAACGTGCATGCCATACACAGGGGTTTCTCGCTTGCCGATAACGGTGTTTACAGACAGAGTCCGCTGTGGCAAATACCCATAGAACTTAGACGACTTATGCCGGAGATGAAAATACTATGCGATCCGAGCCATATCGCCGGCAAAAGGGAGTTCGTCTTCGGGCTTGCACAGACGGCGATGAATTTATGCTTCGACGGCTTGATGGTGGAAATGCACCCTTGTCCGGAAAAAGCCAAAACGGATGCGGAACAGCAACTCACTCCGGAGCAGTTGTACAACCTTATTGCCGGATTGAAGATTACGCGGGAGGAAGACCAAAGACAAACCGACTTGGAACTGTTGCGGGAAAAGATAGATAAGATAGATACGGAGATAATCGGGCTTTTGGGGGAGAGAATGCAAATATCGAGGCAGGTTTCCCGCATAAAGAAAGAGAAGAATATGTCCGTCTTACAAATAAACAGGTGGGATAAACTCTTGAAAGAGCGTATGCAACAAGCCGAAAAAAGAGGCTTGAGAGGCGGGTTCGTCAAGGAAATATTCGAACAAATCCACGAAGAATCAGTATCCATACAGGACGAAATGCTGAAAGAGGATAAATAAACCGATACCATAATTCGCTGTAATACAATATGCAATAAGCGAAGAGAAAGAAAAAAAGAACGTAATGTCTTGCAAAAGAACTATTTTTTCGTACCTTTGCTCGTGCAAAGAAATATATTCACTTTAAAGCATTTATACAATGAAATTGAGAAGAGTATTTTTGGGAGCAGCCGTAGTAGCATTGATGGCTGCGTGTGGCGGAAAAACAGAAACCACAACCGAAACAGCAACTCCTGCAGAGGAGACACAAGTAGAAGAAGTAGCAACAGCACCTGTTGAAGAAGCAGAAGCACCTGTTGCAAAGAATGATGCAAAACCTGCCGCAAAGGCAAAGGCAAATGCAAAGTCAGACAAAGCAGCACCTGCTGCAAAGGAAGACCCTTGCAAAGCTAAGGTTGAGAAGTTCATTCAATTTGCAGATGAGTTGGAAGCAGCTCAAAAGAATAGAACGAGTGGTCAGGATGCATTCAAAAAATATACAGAGCTATCTAAAAGATTGGCGTCCGAAGAAGCCGCAGTTAGCGAATGTATGAATGAACCTGCGTATAAGGCTTCCATTCAAAAGGCAATGCGTAAGGCTAAGTCTTTTGCAAAGAAATAATTTATAGGAGGAACTCGAAAATCCGATAAGAGAGTAGGGAATAAGAAATTAAAATACTAATACTATGAAAAAAGCATTGTTTATTTTGGGAGGCGTTGCCATGTTCGCATTCGCTTCTTGCAACAACAAATCAGATTGCGATTGTAAAGCAACTATTGATGGTGATAACTTGAATGACGTAGTTGTTGGTTCTGTTACAGAGTTCGATGGAGATTGCGATGATGTTAAGCTAAGCGATCTTACATTGGGTAGTAATTGGACTAATATTACAACTTTGGGTGATAAGATTGAACTTAGATGCGAAGAAAAGTAATCTGAAGTAAGATTTATGATGGGGAACACTTTCTTCCAAGGAGAGGGTTCCCCATATTTTGTGATATAAAAATCGAATTGATATGAGAAAGATTGTTTTGTCGCTTGCGATATTTGCAGCATCGTTTGCTTTCTTCGCTTGTGCAGATACTACGGATTGTTTGTGTACCTATAATAATGGTCAGACCACAACGATTGCAGATTATGACGGAGATTGCTCTGCGTTGAACATAGATGACTTGTTGAGCAAGAAGATGGCAGCTCCGGGAAGTTCGGCTACTGCGGTGGCTTGCATAGAGGAGTAGATTATGGAGGCGAAACGAACAATCGGCATTGCGGCAAGGGTGTTGATAGGAGCGGTATTCGTTGCTTCTGCCGTTATGAAGTACTTGTCCATCGATGCAGTGGATATGTTCGTGTTCGAACATAAGTTGTTTTCTTGGAATGTTACTCAGTTCCTGACAAGGTTTCTTGTCGGGTTCGAGGCGTTCGTGGGTTTGTCTCTGATTGCAGGCGTTTGCCAAAGGCTTGTCCGTTGGTTGGCGATAGGTTCTTTGGCTTTCTTTACGTTGTATGTCTTGCTCAAACCCGTTTTGTTCGACGTGTCCGATGAGAATTGCCATTGTTTCGGCACGATGTTGATTCTTTCCGACGGTCAGACGATTGTAAAGAACGTGATTTTATTGGCTCTGTCCTATTTCTTGTTTTGGCAACAGGGCATAAAGAAGAAATGGTGCAAGTGGTTGTGCTTGGCTTTCTTCGTGGCAGGCACGGCTACGGCTTACACCATAAAAGCTCCCGATTTGATTGTTTATTCTCTTTATGACAAGAGTGCGAGTCTCGATATGGAGAAGTTCGATTTGCTTTTGAAGAATGAAGGGCTTGCTGAACTGAATGTGGAGAAGGGTAAGAAGGTATTGTGCCTCTATTCCACGGGTTGCAAGCATTGCAAAAGGACGGCAATCAAGTTGAATGTGATGATTGAAAGGCATGCTTTGGCGAAGGAGGATTTCGTCGTGGCTTTTTGGGGCAATGAAAAAAACATAGATAAGTTCTATTCTTCGACCGACATCGAACGTTTGCCTTCCGTTCTCGTTCCTGCCATGGATTTTCTTTCGGCAACAAAGGGCAGACAGCCTTTGGTGGTATTGTTGGAGGACGGCAAAGTGGTGGATTTGTTTAAGTCGATAACTTTGGACGAGGAAAAGATTGTCGATTTCCTCAAATAGTTTGTCGGAAGGTATAACATTTCCGCATGTTGAAACGTTTGGAATAAGGAAAACGTTTTAATTGAGGTTTTATGGCACAGATACTTTGGGTCGATGATGAAATCGACTTGTTGAAACCGTATATTCTTTTTCTTGAAACAAAGGGTTATGAGGTGTTGTCGGCGATAGACGGCAATGAGGCTCTCGATATTTTGGCTGCCCGCTCGGTCGATGTTATGTTTTTGGACGAAAATATGCCCGGTTTGACGGGCTTGGAGGTTCTCACTATGATAAAGAACCGTTATCCTGCTTTGCCGGTCATCATGATTACCAAGAGCGAGGAGGAACACATAATGGAGCAGGCCATCGGCAGCAAGATTTCCGATTATCTCATCAAACCGGTCAACCCGAATCAGATATTGCTTACATTGAAGAAGCATTTGGAAACGAAGCGTCTTGTGAGCGAACAATCGACAATGAATTACAGGCAGGAGTTCAACAGGATAGGTTTGAGAATGATGGAAAACCCCGATTTCGAAGAGTGGATCGATATTTACAAAAAGTTGGTCTATTGGGAAATCGAGCTTGCCGAGTCGAACGATAAAAGCATTTTCGAGATATTGAAGCAGCAAAAGACGGAGGCGAATATTCAGTTCTCGAAGTATTATGAGAGAAATTACGTTTCTTGGATAAAGAAAGAGAGCGAAGAGGTGCCGTTGTTCTCTCACAGGTTGTTGCAGAAGAAAGTCTTTCCGAAGTTGAAGGAGGATAAACCGTCGTTTTTGATTGTGATAGACAACTTTCGATTCGATCAATGGAAGGCTCTGCAACAGATGATTGAACCTTACCTGCATGTTGAGGCGGAGGAACTTTATTACAGCATAATTCCTTCCACCACACAGTTCGCAAGAAATGCTCTTTTTGCGGGCTTGATGCCATACGACATAAAGAAAACATATCCTGATTTATGGTTGGACGAAGATGAGGAGGGTAACAAAAACCAGAACGAACATCTCTTTTTGCAAAAACAGCTTCTGCGACACAACATCAATATAAAGACGACTTATCACAAGGTCTTGAATGTTACGTACGGCAAACGGATGATAGACAATTTGCCGAACCTTATGCACAATAAGTTGAACGTCATAGTGTATAACTTCATCGATATGCTGTCTCATGCGAGAACGGAATCGGATTTGGTCAGGGAGTTGGCGGAAGACGAAAAAGCATACAGAAGTGTTACCCAGACTTGGTTTGCACATTCGCCTCTTTTGGAGGTATTGAAGTTTTTGAGCGATAAGGACGTAAATGTTTTCATTACAACAGACCATGGCTCCGTGAGAGTGAACAAACCTGTAAAGATAAAGGCGACCAAGGAGGCTTCCGTGAACCTTCGCTACAAGGTCGGACGCTTGCTGGACTATAATGAAAAAGATGTTTTCGCTGTAAGCAAGCCGGAGGATATATTTTTACCTCGTTTGAATATCCTTTCTCCGTATATCTTTGCCAGAGCCAACGATTTCTTTGCATATCCGAACAATTACAATTACTATGTCCAATACTACAAGAACACTTTCCAGCACGGAGGTATCTCGATGGAGGAGATATTGATACCGTTCATTCATCTTGTAAATAAGAAAGGCTGATGGAGAAAATTTACAGAGTTGAGGACTTGTCGGAATTGGACGCAGTGGCAAAGGATATACTGAGCCTTTGCGGTGAAGAGAGAGTGTTTGCAATGGAAGGAAAGATGGGAGCAGGAAAGACGACTTTCACAAAGGTTCTTTGCAGGGCTTTGGGTTGTGAGGATAATGTCTGCTCACCCACTTTTGCAATAGTAAATGCTTATTTCTCCGAAAGCGAGGGCGAGATTTATCATTTCGATTTTTACAGGATAGACAGCATAAAAGAAGCCGAGGAAATAGGAGTGGAGGAATACCTTTACAGCGGTTGTTACTGTTTCATGGAATGGAGCGAAAGAGTAAAGGAAATACTCCCCGAACATTACGCCCGAATAGAAATAGAACCCAAATCGGAAACAGCAAGAGAAATAAGACTCATACTTTGATGAATCGAAACAATCAAAGAAGTTGATGCAGTATAATGCTGTGTTTATTGTTTGATTTGTGAAATTTCAAACATAAATCCGAAGATCTTTAATTCCGGTATAAGAAAGCAAAGCGGATAAGTCGGCGAGATTTTTTACGTGTTTCTGGTCTTATTTTCTCAAAACGGCACCTCTCTCAAAGCGAAATCAAGCACCATCGATGAAAAAACGCCGTTTTTTCAGAAGAAAACGAAGTCTTTTGACTCGAAAAACGAAGTTTTAGCACTGCTAACTCTTCGTTTTTTCGGAAAAAGACGGCGTTTTTCGACCGTCAAAACGCCGTCTTTTTTCAGTCGTTCTTCAACACATTTATAAACAGCTAAAAT
>SAMEA104315430__coassemble_186_pt1 | contig 32831 bp, 26 predicted proteins | sample SAMEA104315430__metabat2_low_PE_047 | metagenome-assembled genome bin SAMEA104315430 (sample SAMEA104315430) | gut metagenome | biome: Monkey gut; feature: monkey-associated habitat; material: faeces | place: China | collected 2013
TGCACATCCATATCATTCGTGGGAAAGAGGAGCCAATGAAAATATGAACGGACTTCTATATTTTCTCGCTCTCCTATAAAAAAAGGGAGCCGTACGGCTCCCCTTGAAGTGTTTGCCGATTGTCTTTTATTCGATTATCAGCTTTTGTGTGTTTACATTATTACCGCATAGGATACGTATGTAATATACTCCGCTTGCGTAGTTGCTTGTATTGAGTTCGTATGTCTCAGTGCCTGCTTGCAAATCCTCCGTTTGGATTATTCTGCCTTGAAGGTCGCTGACGATTATCTTGGCATTTGCTGTCAAGCCTGTCAAACTCAATGTAGCTTTATCCTTTGCAGGGTTAGGGTATATCATCGCTTTGATTGCACCGCTCTCAGCATCTGCCAAGCCTGATGCGGCAAGGGTTGTGAAGTTCATTACTTCGCCTTCAACCGTTCTGCTCGCTGTTGTGGCAAATGCTTTGTACTCGTATGCGGTCTCTGCCGTCAGGTTGTTAACTGTTGCCGTAAGGGTCGTGCCTGTTGCGGCTACTGTTGTCCAATCTGCTGCGGAGCTTACTTTGTACATAAAGCCTTGGGCTGTGATTTCCTCACTGCCTGCCGTGATTGTTCCGTTCAAGGTTGCTGCTTCATGAGTTACCTCTGTAGCTGTAAGAGTTTCAACAGTTGGCGGAGTTACTACAACAGGTGCTGCAAGGGTTGTAAAACTTTCTACTGCACCCTCAACCGTGCCGCTTGCTGTTGTAGCAAAGGCTTTGTACTCGTATGCTGTCTCCGCTGTGAGGTTGTTGACCGTTGCGGATAGGTTTGTTCCTGTTGCGGATACGGTTGTCCAATCTGCTGCGGAACTTGCTTTGTACATAAAGCCTTGTGCTGTGATTTCCTCACTGCCTGCCGTGATTGTTCCGTTCAAGGTTGCTGCTTCATGAGTTACCTCTGTAGCTGCAAGAGTTTCAACTGTTGGCGGAGTTACTACAACAGCCGTTGTGGTGAAGCTTGTGCTTACCCATGCTGATTGACTGCTTGCACATACGGCTCTTACTTCCACGGTATAGGCTGTACCTGCGGTCAAACCTGTCAAAGTCTTGCTTGTTGCAGTTACGGTCTCAGGCGTGCCGCCGTTCAAGCGTACTTCATAGCCGGTTGCCGTTCCGTTCCAGCTCACCTCTGCCGATGTCTCGGTGATATTGTTTGCTGTAAGTGCAGTCGGAGCGTCGCAAGGCTCGGCAACAGACAGATTGTCAATGATCGCTCCGGGTTGAGTTCCGCTACTGTTGTCGTTTTTCCATACGAATACCAACTTCTTTAATGTATTCGGTTCATTTGCTATGGTAACACTCATAGTTTGAGTTCCTGTCAACAAATTCACAAAACGAGAGGAGGCATAGGTTGTGTTATTCATTATTACATTTGAAGTATAGTCTCGACTTCCATAGTAAGGAGTTGTACCGGCGGCTGCGGTATAAACCGTATCGGCATTAACCCAATATACCTTCAAGTAGTCATGCACACTTTCTCCTCCAATCGTCAAATCAAAGCTGATGGTCAAAGAATCGCTTGTTCCTGTTTGGAAGAGTTTCTCTGCAACTACAACAGACTCCGCGTCTATATCGTAGCCTGCTGTCGTGCCTCCATCTGAGGAGATAAACAAGGAGCCGCTATGTCCGGCAGGGGAAGTGAATGAACCCACATGCCATTGGTTGGTACAGGTTCCGTTGTTCAGCAACCAGCCATTGTCTCCCGAGGCTTCAAAGTCGCAACTGTAAGGCAGAGGTGTAGGGATTTGTTTGGTATAAAATTCAATGCTTGTCCATTCGGATTGACGGCTTGTACATACGGCTCTTACTTCCACGGTGTAGGCAGTGCGTGCGGTCAAGCCTGTCAAGGTCTTGCTTGTTGTGCTTACGGTTTCAGGCATGCCGCCGTTCAAGCGTACTTCATAACCGGTTGCCGTTCCGTTCCAGCTTAGCTCTGCCGATGTATCGGTGATGTTGCTTACTGTAAGTGCAGTCGGTGCATCGCAAGGCTCGGCAACAGACAGATTGTCAATGATCGCTCCGGGGGAGGAACCATTATTCTCGTCATTTACCCATACGAATACCAACTTCTTTAATGTATTCGGTTCATTTGCTATGGTAACACTCATTCTCTCCTCTCCATTCAAATAATTCAAAGTGTAATTTGATGCATTTGGGGAATTACTCATGATTACATTTGTCGAATATCTCGAGTTGCTGTAATAAGTCGCTGAAGTTGAAGCGTCATATACAGTATCGGCATCTACCCAGAATACTTTCAAATAATCATAAATACCTTCTCCTCCAATCGTCAAATCGAAGCTGATGGTCAAAGAATCGCTTGTTCCTGTTTGGAAGAGTTTTTCTGCCACTACAACAGACCCCGCGTTTATATTATAGCCTGCTGTCGTTCCTCCATCTGAGGAGATAAACAAGGAGCCGCTATGTCCGGCAGGGGAAGTGAATGAACCCACATGCCATTGGTTGGTACAGGTTCCGTTGTTCAGCAACCAGCCATTGTCTCCCGAGGCTTCAAAGTCGCAACTGTAAGGCAGAGGTGTAGGGATTTGTTTGGTATAAAATTCAATGCTTGTCCATTCGGATTGACGGCTTGTACATACGGCTCTTACTTCCACGGTGTAGGCAGTGACTGCGGTCAAGCCTGTCAAGGTCTTGCTTGTTGTGCTTACGGTCTCGGGCGTGCCGCCGTTCAAGCGTACTTCATAACCGGTTGCCGTGCCGTTCCAGCTTAGCTCTGCCGATGTCTCGGTGATGTTGCTTACAGCAAGGGCAGTAGGTGCGACGCAATCGTTTATGTATATATTGTCGATTATCGCTCCGGGTTGAGTTCCTCTATCGTTGTCATTTTTCCATACGAATACCAACTTCTTTAATGTGTTCGGTTCATTTGCTATGGTGGCACTCATTCTTTGAGTTCCTGCTAACAAACTCACAAAACGATAGGAGGCATAATCTGCGTTACTCATTATTACATTTGTCGAATATGAAGCATCGGTATAATAAGTAAATGAAGTTGAAGCGTCATATACAGTATCGGCATTAACCCAATATACTTTCAAGTAGTCAGACAGGTTTTCTCCTCCAATCGTCAAATCGAAGCTGATGGTCAAAGAATCGCTTGTGCCGGTTTGGAAGAGCTTTTCTGCAACTACAACAGACCTCGCGTCTATATTATAGTCTGCTGTCGTTCCTCCATCTGAGGAGATAAACAAGGAGCCGCTGTGTCCGGCAGGGGAAGTGAATGAACCCACATGCCATTGGTTGGTGCATGTTCCGTTTTTCAAGGTCCAACCATTGTCTCCTGCGGCTTCAAAGTCGCAAGTATAAGGCAGAAGTGTAGGATTTTCAAATTCAATGCTTGTCCATGCGGATTGACTGCTTGCACATACGGCTCTTACTTCCACGGTGTAGGCAGTGCCTGCGGTCAAGCCCGTGAAAGTCTTGCTTGTCGTACTTACGGTTTCAGGCGTACCGCCGTTCAAACGTACTTCATAGCCGGTTGCCGTGCCGTTCCAGCTCACCTCTGCCGATGTCTCGGTGATGTTGCTTACAGCAAGGGCAGTAGGTGCGACGCAATCGTTTATGTATATATTGTCGATTATCGCTCCGGGTTGAGTTCCGTCTCTGCTGTCGTTTTTCCATACGAATACCAACTTCTTTAATGTATTCGGTTCATTTGCTATGGTGGCACTCATAGTTTGAGTTCCTGTCAACATGTTAACGGTGTAATCTGTTGCATAAGCTGCATTACTCATAATTATATTTGTCGAGTATTCGTCATCGGCGTAATATGGCAAGGAAGTTGAAGCTTCATATACAGTATCCGCAGGAACCCAGAAGACTTTTAAATAGTCATAATCTTCTTCACCTCCGATTGTCAAATCGAAACTGATGGTCAAAGAATCGCTTGTGCCGGTTTGGAAGAGCTTTTCTGCAACTACAACAGACTCCGCCGCGTCTATATCGTAGCCTGCTGTCGTGCCTCCATCTGAGGAGATAAACAAGGAGCCGCTATGTCCGGCAGGGGAAGTGAACGAACCCACATGCCATTTGTTGGTACATGTTCCGTTTTTCAAGGTCCAGCCATTGTCTCCTGCGGCTTCAAAGTCGCAACTGTAAGGTAAGGTCGCGGGCGTTTGCCCGAACACCGCTCCGATAACGCTCATGAACATCACCAGAGCAAAAAACATTTTTTTCTTCATCCGTTTTTAATTTAAGAATACATTATTTTTAACGCTGCAAAGATACAAAATATGTTTGGAACAATCCGAATTTCCGCCTTCAAAACGTCTTTTGCTAATGCCGTTTGTGGCTTGACTTGCAAAATATGAGTCATCTAACCAAGGAGCAAAGGTTCACAATTTTCGTGATGAAACAACAAGGTTTCAGGAATAATCAAATCGCAAACGTTATCGGAAAAGATAAATCTGTGATTAGGCTGAAATTGCCGAAAGCTCCGGCTGACTCGACAAATGTGTTTGATTTTCATTTATTCGCCTGTGCTATTGTCGAATTGGCAAAACAAGAATATATACATCATTATTTCCTTAATAAGGAAACAAGAGTATGAAAAGAGAATTTCGACGGAATTTTTTCGTGTTTTGAGGTGATTTTCGTGCAAAACGGCACTTTCAAAATGATAAGAAGGTTGCCTCGAATGAAAACACGGCGTTTTTTCGCAAGAAAACGAAGTCTTTTGACTCGAAAAACGAAGTCTTAGCACCACTAACTCTTCGTTTTTTCGGAAAAAAACGCCGTTTTTCGACCGTAAAAACGCCGTCTTTTTCCGATCGGTTTTCGATATGTTTGCAAGATATTGAAATACAATCTTTTGCTAAACCCTCGAATACTCGAAAAATTTCGGGCGAGTTCCTCTTGACGGAAAATTCGCGAGCCATGGAGTTAAAGGAATTGAAAATCGTTAATTTGCAATGCTTGCGAAAGAGCCGAATTGATAAAGAATGTAAAGAGGGTACAGAGCCATTTTGCGAACATGGCAAACGCTGTTTGAAAGGATACTCTCTGTTTTTTCTGTTTTCGTGATAGAACCGGTGAAAAAGATTGTATCTTTACGGTAGTAAAACTTTAATGCGGAGTAATTATGACAAAAAAAATTCGGCAAGCCACTGTGCCGATCTATAATGGCAGTGGCAATGATGTTTACGTAAGTGGCGATCTTGTCATACCCTCAACAATAACCTGCAACAACACAACGTATAGCGTTACTTCCATCGGATGGGGAGCGTTTTCCGCTTGCAGGGGCTTGGCTTCGGTTTGAGGTTATTGCTTCGGCAAACGATTTAGCAATGGGTAGTGTTGATATAAATAATGGAGAGAGATGTAATCAACGGATTCTGACTGCCACTCCTGAATCTTGTTATCGCTTTGTCGCATGGAGCGATAACAATACAGACAATCCTCGCACCATTAGGGTAACGCAAGATACAATATTGACAGCGAACTTCGAAAGAGCTGTTTATACGCAAGCAATAAGCCATGCCATCTGCGATGGTTAGACTTACACGGAGAATGACTTCAACGTTGGCGAAGCCGGTACTTATACGCAGACCTTGCTAACGGTTAACGGTTGCGACAGTATCATCACACTCAATGTGGTGCTTTCATCATTGGACGAGGTCGAGGCGAATGATATAAAGGTGAATGTATATCCAAATCCTGCAAATTCATATACGGTTTTGGAGGCACAAGGCTTGAAAGAAGCAATACCGGTGTATTTATTCGACATTCAAGGACGCAAACTCAAAGAGTATATCATGAACATTGGTCAGGAGACTTTACGAATAGACCTCGGCGGTTTGCCTAAGGATGTATATACAATCATGCTCGGCAACATAACGAAAAAGTTGATAGTCGAGTAAACCGTAAATAAGAATACTGCAAAACAGTGGAGCCGCAGGCAATAATGCTTGCGGCTTTCCTTTTGCTTGGTTTTTATTGTGCCATACTGTAACTTAGAGCGGATTTTCTTGCATGTAAATCAGCCCGATTGGTTGCCTTTGTTCAGCCGATAATATCCTCGGTAACCATGAACGGATACACATTTTGGCGAACATCCGAGTATATACAATCGATAGGTTTGCTTGAATGGTCGGAAATTCTCAAATTCAGCCGTAAACGATGGCTAAAGTACAAAAACAAAGAGCGAAGAAACGCTTCATTGCAATTTCTTCGCTCTTTCATTTTGTGGTCCCACAAGGGCTCGAACCTTGGACCCCCTGATTATGAGTCAGATGCTCTAACCAACTGAGCTATGGGACCGTTTCAGTTTTCTATCGTACTGAAATCGTTTGCAAAGGTAGGCTTTTTCCCGAATGTAGCAAAATTTTTGAGCATTTTTTTATTTGACGATTATCACTTTCTTGCTAACAGCTTGATTGTTACCATCTAATTTCAGTGTATAAAGCCCGCTTGTGAATGAAGAAACGTCGATTTTTCCGATGGTTTCAGTCGTTCGGAGCGGTATTCGGAGGAGTTTTCTACCTTGCAGGTCGTATAATGACAGTGTTCCGTGGTTTGAATTTCCCTTTATGAGGTATGATATTTCGCCTTCGGAGGGTTGATTGAGGATAATCAAGTCCGGTGTTCGAGTTTGCGGATTTTCTTTAAGGGATACGGTACCGTAATCATTATTTACGCTGCACTCGTATGTCATGGCTGCGGCGAGCATGGTGATTTGTTTCATATAGTCGTAATTAAGAGTGGTGAAGAGGTCTCTTTCGGTGTGGTAATGCGGTGTAAATTCGTTTTCGCTCAAAAAGACGCTGCGTACTCCGTATATGTAATAGGAATAAGAGTCGGAAGCATTGTTGTACATTGTCGTTTCGAATGGTGTGAGTGTCGTGTAAAGCGTTGCAAAGTTCTTTGCCATGTCTGTAAGTTCGGGACTGTTGTCGTAAGTGATTATATTGGCGACATAGTTTGCGGAATCTGCTGTACAATATCCTACCATGTCGAGATTTATCATACCGATAATATTCTCTTTCCATGTCGGTTGTGTTATTCCGTCTATTCTGCGGTTACTGCCTATCAGACCTTGCTCTTCGGCTGCGAAAAAGTTGACGACGAGTGTTTTTATGGGCTTTATGTCATTCAATGCAAACACACGTGCGATTTCAAGAATGCTTGCAACTCCCGAAGCATTGTCATCTGCACCCGGAGCCGTATTTACATAATCGGCAAAGCCTTCTTTGAACGATACATCATCGTAATGGGCACCTATATGCAGGGTTGTGCCTCCGTCCCAAATGCCTTGTTTCTTGCCGACAACGTTATATTGCCATGTTTTGTTCATGATACCGGAATTATATGGGTATTCCATTTCCAAGTAAAAGGAATCGATTTGCGTTTCAAACCCATAGTTTTCCAATCTGTGCATAAGATATTCCGCTATTTGCTTTCTGTTGTCGTTGAAAGCATAACGGGAGCCGAAGTCTTGCAGGGTTCTTACGTTGTATTCCAAACTGTCTTTGTTGATTTGGGTACAAAGGTTGCGTATTGCCTCCGACTGCGATTGTGCCGTAGGTAAGAATGCCGTAATCGACAGCATCAGCATGATGACAAGCCTTTTCATTGTATTTCTATCTTTAAAATGGTTTTCGTTTTCTCACTTATCTTGAAGCGATTGTCCGTTCTTCTGCCGACAATCCATATTATGTCGTCGCCGCTGCACAGAAGCCATTGTTGTTGTTTATCTATCAGGGAATATTTCTCGGAAGTGAAAAAGTCGCTCAACTTTTTGCTTTTATTCATTCCGAAAGGTACGAATGCATCTCCTTGCTTCCAATGCCGCAAAACAAGAGGAAATCGAAGCAGCTCTTTGTCGAACATGGCTATGTTTCTCTCCTTTGAAATATTCACGAAAGTCAGGTCTTCCAATGTTTCCATGACAAGATGCAGTGGTTCGTTTATCTCGCTTTGATTTTCGGTCAAAAGATATTGTTCCCGATACTGTTCTTCGGTCAATGTGGTTATGAAGAGATAATTCCTGTCTTTCAGAAGTCGATGCGTTTTGCTGAAAAATTGTTTACCCGATTCCTTTTCCAATGAAGTGAGAATATTGTTGGAATCCGTTTCATTGAAGCCGTATTCGCTCAAAAGTTCGTACATGAATATCCTTATCGGGTGTAATTCTCTCAATTTGTCTATGTCTATTTTGAAAGTATTGCTTTCCTGTTCGATAATATCGGCTCGTACCCGATCTATTACACTGCGAAACACGATTTCTGTTTCCCGCAATCGATCTATATCCTTTTTTATTACGGAATCGAAGTTCGGGCAAAGTTCTTTTAGCAAGGGAAATAGGCTGTGTCTTATTTTGTTCCTTAGGAATTTTGTTTGCTCATTTGTGGAGTCTTCAACGAAAGAGATATTGTTTGCTTTGGCAAAGTCGGATATATCTTTTCTTGTTGCAAAAAGGAGTGGTCGAACGATATTGTCATGCTTGGGAAGTATGCCATGGAGACCTGCTATGCCTGTTCCTCTCAATAGATTGATGAAGAACGTTTCCGCAGAGTCGTCAGCATGGTGTGCTGTCGCCAATCGTGTGAAACCGTGTGTACTCATAAGACGCTCAAACATGGAATATCGTAATTCTCTTGCTGCCATTTCAAGGGAAATGCCTTTTTGCTGCATGTGCTTATATGTATCGAATTCGGAAACAAACAACTCGACTTTATTCTTCTCTGCCCATGAGCGTACGAAGCGTTCGTCTCTGTTGCTTTCTTCCCCTCGCAGATGAAAATTGCAATGTGCCACTGAAAACGTATAGCCGCTTCGCAACATCAGAGTACCCAAAACGACAGAGTCCACGCCGCCACTGAGAGCTACGAGGACTCTGTCGTTTTTGTCAAAGAGTTTTTGTTCCCTTACAAAGGCTTCAAATCGTTGCTGCATCGCACATTGCTCTTTTACAACTTACGAAGAATGAAATCCGTCATAAGAGTATAGAGGTGCAAGCGTGTATTGCCTCCGTAAATGCCGTGGTCTTTGTTGGGATATGCGAAATGTTCGAATTGTTTGTTTGCTTTCACCAAAGCCGTTATCAAATCCATGGAGTTCTGATAGTGGACATTATCATCGGCCGTACCGTGTATCAAAAGATAATTTCCTTTCAATTTTTCCACATGGTTGATTGGTGAGTTCATATCGTATCCGTCTGCATTCTCCTGCGGAGTACGCATGAAGCGTTCCGTATATACATTGTCGTAGTACCTCCAATTCGTAACAGGAGCAACGGCAATGGCAGTTTTATAATAGTCCGCTCCTTTGGTTATGCAAAGCGAAGACATGTAACCGCCGTAACTCCAACCGAAAATTCCGATTCTGTTTTTGTCTATGAAGGATAGGGAGCCGAAATACTTGGCAGCTTCGATTTGGTCTTCTGTTTCATATTTGCCAAGCTCCATGTAAGTGCATTTTTTGAACTTTTCACCTCTCATTCCCGTGCCTCTGCCATCTACACAAGCCACAACGTATCCTTTCTGTGCCAACATTCTGAACCACATATAGTCTGATGCACGGCTTTGCGAGTTTAGAACTTCCTGACTTCCCGGTCCGCCATAGACATAAAACAACAAAGGATATTTCTTGCCGCTTTCCATCTTCTCCGGTTTGATAATCCAGTAATTCAATTCCTGTCCTGAAGAAGTCTTGAACTTGCCGAACTCCTTGCGTTCTTTTCCGTAGTTCGACAAAACGGCTTTCAGGTCTTTGTTATCTTCCAAAACGACGAGAACTTTTCCCGTATTATCATTGACGGTATAAATCGTCGGAGTATCGGTGTCGGAGAAAGAAGATATATAATACTTGCCGGTTGCAGAGAAATCTGCCGTATATGTGCCGACTTTGCCTGAGAGTTTCTTTATTTTCTTGTTCTTATCGACAACCAAGAGTTCCCTGTTATAGGCTTCAGATTGTGCTGCGGTGAAGTAAATCTTTCCGGATTTGTCATCGATGTAGCAAATGTCCGCAACATCATATTGTCCTGTCGTTATCGGTTCGATTTCTTTCGTATAGATGTTCACCTTGTACAAATTCATGAATCCGTTCTTCTCGCTTTTGAGTATGAAATTCTTCTTGTCGCTTAGGAAAGTTACATCTTCGACCTGCTCTATGTAACATTCGTTTCTCTCATCGTAAATCTTATTCAATTTGTAGTCATTGCAACTCGCCACGAACAATTCATAGTGATTTTGATGACGATTCAACTTATGAACGAATACTTCGTTATTCAAAGTCCATTGAAGTCTCGGAATATAGATGTCTTTATTCGGTCCCAAATCGATATTGTGGGTTTGTTGTGCTTCTATATCGTAAACCAATACGCTGATAACGGAATTGGCCTCACCTGCTTTCGGATATTTGTAAGTATATTGAACAGGGTACAAACTGCCATAATAAGGTATGGTATATTCCTTTACATTGCTTTCATCGAAAGAATAGAATGCTATTTTCTTTGAGTCGGGACTCCAAAAGAAACCCTTTGTTATTGCGAACTCTTCCTCATAGACCCAATCGGTTGTTCCGTTTATTATTTTGTTGAACTCTCCGTTGGTTGTGATTTGAGTTTCCTGCATATCCGATAGTGAAAGCATGAACAGGTTATTGGCTTTCACATAAGCCACCTTACTGCCATCGGGAGCGAACTCCGCCAAACGTACTTTGTCGTTGTTGACGGAGGCAAGTTGTTTGGTCTTTATATCGTATATATAGTAGTTCGCCAGATATGAACGCCTGTAAATGAATTCCGGATTGGTTGCCAACAACAATTTGCTTTCGTCCTGATTGAATCGGTAATCGAAAACATATTCGTTTTCCGTTTTGAACTTCAAATCGGAGAACGAAACTATTTGTTCTATTTTCTTTCCTGTCGAGTAAGCATACTTTTCAATGCCTTCTCTTTTGAGAATACAATAATTTTCGCCGTTCTTCATGGAACGGATTTCATCTATGGACTTACTTCTGAACGTTCCCTTTGCCCAAATGTCTTCAAGAGTTATTTCCTGTGCAAATACGCTGCAACATAACAGCAAGGCAGCCATCAAAATACTTGTTTTTTTCATTTCTTGTGTTGTTATCAAAAATCTATTCGACTATATTGTCTATCAAAATATCTTCATACTTCATCAAAGGGTTGATATTCTTTCTGTCCATCGGGAAAAGAGTATCCAAAACCCAACGGTCGATTTGTCTGCTGTTGCGGTACTTATTCAATGCAAGCCTGTGTACGTATTCCGTCATGTACTTTCCCCACTTCGTATCTTTGTGTTCTCTGTAATAAGCCTGCAAAGCATCTTTGTATTCCTGCTTTATGACGTCCTTATCGTCATAAACGGAAGTATTTTCCAACCCTTTTGTTACCGTAAAGCACAAATGTTCGATTTCTCTTTGCACCAAGTCCTCTCTGATAAAGTCAGGGTTTTTCACCAAGAACTCATCTCTCCACGCAATTCTTTTGAATACGGTGGCAAGAGGAATATTCAGAGCGGCATGCCACACGGTAGGTATATCGTATTCCTCAATCCATAAACCTCGATAGTACCTGTATTCTTCCGTCAGCATTCCTTTCAATCTGTTGTAAAGAAACGCAGGATTGACTTCAACTGCATACGACGTATCTTCAAAAGACATTATTCTGTATCCGTATTTCGCATATTCGGATTGGAAGTTCTTCATATCGCTTTTCAAAGCATTCAAAACCCGAATGTCGTTATGCACCAAAGCTCTCACCTCTTCGTCGGAAAAGGTTTTATGCAATGTTATAGTCTTATCCTCGCAACTCAATTCGTGATAGAAATACAAAATCTGATATGCCCAATCGGCATTATCGGGATCTCCCTTAAACATGTTCTCAAACAATCTGCAAGCCGTATCTATAACGTTTCTTTCACTGAACGGCAACTTGCTCAATTTGTAAGAAAATTCCGTCAACTTCGCATCGTCCATGCGACTTGTGTTTTGGGCGAAAAGCCCGGAGAAAGACATCAAACAGGACAACAAAATACCGATAAGCGCATTTTTCATCTTAACAAAAAGTTTTATTCCATCGGTCGCAAAAGGCGAACGACTTGCAAAGGTAGCTAAAAAAGCGAACAATTTGGACAATACTGAAAAAAAATGTACCTTTGCAAGCCAAAACGCAGATTGAAATGAAGATTGTGAAAACGGCAAAGTTTTTGGAATTTCTCTCATACGTCGGATTGTTGGGGGTGGTCGTCTATTACTTCTTCGTAGGCTTCAAAAAGATGGAATATGTGGCTTTTGCATTGCTAATCGTTTGCATTTTGCGTATGGTGGGAGCAAGTCTGAAAGCATCTTTCTTTGAAAAGGAATATACCAAGTTGAAAGAAGACAACGAGTTCATGCAAAGACGGATAGACGAATTGCAAAAGAACGAACGGCAACAAAAGGAATAAATGATATAAACTTAATATGGTAAGTCCGCCACAGGCGGAAAGAAAACAGGATTTTTATATGGCAACAACAGCAGACATCAAAAACGGATTGTGCATAGAGTTGAACAATGATTTGTTCTCTGTGGTGGAATTTTTGCACGTAAAACCCGGCAAAGGAAGTGCCTTTGTCAGAACCAAATTGAAGAGTTTCAAAACAGGAAGAACCTTGGAACACACCTTTCCTGCGGGATGCAAAATCGATACTTGCAGAGTGGAAAGACGCCCTTACACCTATCTTTATAAAGATGACACCGGTTATAATTTCATGCACGCCGAAACGTACGAACAGATAAACATAGAAGAGAGTATGATAAACGCTCCTCAGTTCTTGAAAGAAGGACAGTATGTGGAGATAATCGTACATGCAGATACGGAGACTCCGCTTTCTTGCGAGCTTCCTCCGTTCGTCGAAATGGAAGTTACCTACACCGAACCGGGCATAAAAGGCAACACTGCGACCAATGCAATGAAAGATGCAACCGTTGAAACGGGAGCGAAAGTGCGTATTCCTCTATTCATCGAAACAGGCGAAAGAATAAAAGTGGATACGAGAACATCGGAATACGTCGAGAGAGTGAAATAGCAAACTATTTGTTCATAATAATTGTTGTATGGCGGAACAGTTTTCGGACTTTCCGCCGTTGTTATATATAAGCAACAAATATCAATCCGCATCACAGTCAAATTTACAAGCAATGAGGAAAACAATAACAGCATTTATTTTACTATCATTTGCCATTTCACATATCAATACCGTCATTTGCGGAAAGCATACCGTTAATGACGAATCGAATGAAGCCGCAACTTATCTTGAAAGGCAGCCGGCTAAAAAACAAAAAGCAGATAAACCAATCGTGAGCAAAACAAACCTGCGTTTCACAGTCAAAGGAATTACATTTACAATGGTACACGTTGAGGGAGGGTCGTTTCAAATGGGTTCCGAAAGCAATCAGGATAACGAAAAGCCTGTTCATACGGTCAGCCTGTCGGATTATCATATCGGACAAACCGAAGTAACCCAAGCACTATGGACGGCTGTCATGGGAAGCAATCCTTCCAACAACAAAGACAACAACCTGCCTGTCGACAATGTAAGTTGGAACGACTGCATCGACTTCATCAAGAAATTGAATGCCATCACCGGTGTACCTTTTCGCCTTCCGACAGAGGCGGAATGGGAATTCGCCGCAAGAGGAGGCAATGCAAGTAAAGGTTTTGTTTATTCCGGCAGTAACGATATAGACGAAGTCGCATGGTATGCGGAAAACAGTGCGGACGCAACACACCCTGTTGCTCAAAAGAAAGCAAACGAACTCGGTTTATACGACATGAGCGGCAACGTATATGAATGGTGTAATGATATATACGGTAAATCCTATTACGAAAGCTCGCCCGAGCATAATCCGCAAGGTGCAGACAACGGCAGCAGCAGGGTTTTGAGAGGAGGAGGCTATTATAACAATGCCGATAATTGCAGTGTGTCGTTTCGTAACGACTTCTACCCGAATAGAGCTTATATCAATGACGGATTAAGGCTTGCATTATAATCCGATTATCACAGTTTCCTTCCACAAATTTCTCTCCGAGCAAACCTTTATACCTCCTCCGGATAATGACATATATCGTAAAATGTATCTATGGATAGTCCACAAAAAATAAACGAACGGACTTTTGGAGAGCTTATTCATTTTTATTTCGATGTTCGGCATAGTGCATTACAAAAGTATGATAATATGGTTTCGGAGTTATGGTATTGCTTGGCGAGTACTTGACATTATTGCAGTTTAAGGAAAATGTAGTAATTTTGCCGGCTGTTACAAACAGGATATATTGTGAAAAAGATAAAGGTTTATTTTTCTTCTTGGAAGAACTTCGGCAAACTCTGCTACAATGTGGCTCTTTATGGTTTTGCATTGGCTGGTTTCGCCATTATCGGAGCATGGGCGGTCTATCAGTTGGGGTGGACAAAAAATAAAGGTGCGGTGGATAAGAACAATCGTTACCTTGCCCAAGTCTCGGAAATGAATGCCAAAAGCAGAAAGGCCGGAAAGATAAATGCGGAAAAGCTTTCGGAGGATTATATGAAACTCTCGGTGATTTCAAAACTCTATCCGAGGAATGCAGAACTCATGATGCAGGCAATCAACAATGCTCATGGCGGAGTAGATGTGTCGCAAATGATTGCGGCTTGCGAATTGTATATAAAGGATAATCCCGAGTATGTTTCGCTTCTTGCGAAGCAGAAGGCAGGTTTGGCTTCCGTTGTGAAGAAAGAAGCAGGCAAACATGCCATATTGTGGATGAACACTCCGGAATGGGAGGCGTTGAAGGTAGCAATAGTAAAAGACAAAGCTTTAATCGACAGTGCGGCGATGGTAACAGGAGTAGAGCCTCGTTTGATAGTCGGTTGTCTTATCGGAGAACAAATTCGTCTTTTCAATTCCAAAAGAGAGACGTACAAAAAGTACCTCGGTCCTGTCAAAGTGCTATCCGTACAAAGCCAATTCTCTTTCGGTGTGAACGGCATAAAGGATTTCACGGCGGCATGGGTTGAAAGAAATTTGAAAAACGATACTTCCGTTTTCTACATGGGTAAACGCTATGAACATATATTGGATTTCAAGACGGCCGATCACGAAGTCGAAAGAATCAACCGCTTGGTGGACTATCGCAACCACTATTATTCATACGTGTATACAGGCTGTATAATCCATCAAACGAAGAAGCAATGGGAAAGAGCCGGTTTTGACATAAGCAACAGACCGGAAATACTCTTCACTTTATTTAACATAGGTTTCTCGGAAAGCCACCCGAGTGCCAATCCTCAATGCGGAGGTTCGCATATAACCGTTGCAGACAAGGTTTATACTTTCGGAGCCATCGGATTCGACTTTTACTATTCCGGAGAGTTGGCAAAAGAATTTCCGTTCAATGAAAAGCATTTTGAAGATTGAACATCACTGTAATGAAGTGCAGCAGAAGATTCTTTTTTTCATCGACTCGGTTTTGCTCAAACTCTCGAAAATGAGAGAAAAACGCAGCAATATTTTGCGAGTTACGGAAAAAGTTGTACCTTTGCAAACTCATAGAAGTAAAGATAAGTAGTAAGTAAAATATTAATCAGGTAAATATGTATTTGACAGCCGAAAAGAAAAAAGAGATTTTTGCACAATACGGCAAAAACGCAGGTGATACAGGATCTACAGAGTCTCAAATTGCGTTGTTTACGTATAGAATTCAAAAGCTTACGCAACACGTCAAGGAAAATCACAAGGATTTGTTTACCAAAAGGTCTCTTGTGAATTTGGTAGGAAAGAGAAGACGTTTGTTGGACTACCTTAAAGCAAATGATATAGAGAAATATCGTGAGCTTATCAAGCAGTTGGGTATCAGAAAGTAATTTCCGAAGATAGGAATAAATGATTTGAAAAGGCAATTAGCGGCTAATTGCCTTTTTTGTTGTATAAGGGGACGGCAAAGCATGTTTTGTCGAAATGAGTTCGAGTTGCCCCACTCGAAAGAGGTTAAAAGAAAAAGTAAGTTTAATGTTAGGAACAAAAAAAGTCTTCTCGTTGAGAGACGGAAGACAGATTGAAATCGAGACAGGCAAGTTAGCCAAACAAGCAGACGGTTCGGCTGTGGTAAGAATGGGAGACACAATGATTCTCGCCACCGTTTGTGCAAAAAAAGAAGCCGGAGAAAATGTGGATTTCATGCCACTGACGGTTGATTATCAAGAAAAATATGCTTCAACGGGTAGATTTCCGGGAGGTTTCTTCAAAAGAGAGGCTCGTCCGAGCGAATACGAAATACTAATCTCCCGATTGATTGACAGAGCATTGAGACCTCTGTTTCCTGATGATTTCCATGCAGAAGTACAAGTGCAGGTAACCTTGATTTCAGGCGACCACACTAATCCGCCTGACGCCTTGGCTGCTCTTGCAGCCTCATCGGCATTGGCAGTGAGTGATATTCCGTTCAACGGACCGGTATCGGAATGCCGTGTTGCTCTCGTAAACGGAGAGTTTGTGATAAATCCGGACTACGAACAAATGGAAAAAGCGGAGTTGGATTTGATTGTGGCTGCCACAGCCGACAATATAATGATGGTGGAGGGCGAAATGAAAGAAGTATCCGAGGATACTATGCTCGAAGCCTTGAAACAAGCTCACGACACTATCAAATTACATTGCAATGCACTCAGTGAATTGACGGAAATGGTCGGAAAAACGGTCAAGAGAGAGTATTGCCACGAGGTAAATGACCCTGAGTTAAGAGAAAAACTTCATAATGCGGTTTACCAAAAGTGTTATGACTTCGCACATAAGGGAATAAAATCCAAAAGTGAAAGAGGTGAAGGCTTCGATGCCATAAAGCAGGAGTTCATTGCCACATTGAGCGAAGAAGAAGCCGAAGAGAAGGCTTTCATGATAGACCGTTATTTCCACGATACGGAGAAAGAGGCCATGAGAGACATGGTTTTGCAAGAGAGAGTGAGACTTGATGGCAGACAACTCAACGAAATTCGTCCTATTTGGGCAGAAGTGGGTTATCTTCCGACCCCTCACGGAAGTGCAATCTTCACAAGAGGAGAAACACAATCCCTTTCCACTTGTACACTTGGCACAAAGCTTGATGAGCAAATAATAGACGGTGCAATGATTGAGGGTAAGAATCATTTTATTCTCCATTACAACTTCCCCGGCTTTGCAACAGGTGAAGTAAAACGTGCCGGCAGCACATCAAGACGTGAAATCGGACACGGAAACCTTGCCATGAGAGCATTGAAACAGGTTTTGCCTTCGGAAGAAGAGTGTCCTTATACAATAAGATTGGTATCCGATATTTTGGAATCCAACGGTTCTTCCTCCATGGCAACGGTTTGTGCAGGCTGCCTTGCCCTTATGGACGCAGGAGTCAAGATAAAGAAGCCTGTTTCCGGTATAGCGATGGGATTGATTGAGAAAAACGGCAAATGGGCTGTGCTTTCCGATATATTGGGAGACGAAGACCATTTGGGCGACATGGACTTCAAGGTAACGGGAACGCGAGACGGTATCACAGCATGCCAAATGGATATAAAGTGCGACGGTTTGTCATACGATATATTGGCACAAGCCTTGGCACAAGCCAAGGAAGGCAGAATGCATATCTTGAATATAATCGAAGAAACGATACCTGAACCAAGGGAAGACTACAAACCAAATGTTCCAAGAGTAACCAAGATGATGGTCGATAAGGAGTTCATTGGTGCAATCATAGGTCCGCAAGGTAAGATAATCCAAGAAATTCAGAAAGATACCAATACGATAATCACAATAGAGGAAGTAGGTAATCAAGGTTCCGTTGAAATCTCTTCTGTCAATAAAGAAGGCATCGAAGCCGCCATAAAGAGAATACAAGGCATCATTGCCGTTCCGGAAATCGGTGAAGTATATGAAGGAACTGTGAAAAACCTTCAACCTTTCGGGGCTTTCGTAGAGTTTTTGCCTTCAAAAGACGGATTACTGCATGTGAGCGAGATTTCATGGGACAGGGTTGATAATGTGGAAGACGTATTACACGTAGGAGATAAGGTAAGCGTAAAACTTGTTGACATAGATAAGAAAACCGGTAAGTTCAAGCTATCTCACAGGGTGCTTACGCCTAAACCTGAAGGCTATGTGGAGCCTCGTCCGCAACGACCTGTAAAACCGCAAGGGGCAAGGCCGCAACGCAATATTCATCGCACCACAAACAAATAGCGATTTATCGCAAAAAAACGAGAGTTGCAAACAAGCTGCTCTCGTTTTTTGTTTTTATGACAGTGTTCTCAAATGCAGTTGCTTTGTCTCGCATTTGTTTTTGGAGGAAATAAAGTTTTAAGTATTTAATCACAAATCAAACATTACTCATATGCAGGAAGTTTTGCTTAGTGCCGCAGGTCTGTGTGCTGCAACGATTTTCGGTTCTCTTATAGGGTTTATGATAAAACAACTGCCGCACAAGTGGAATGATGTTGTATTGGGCTATTGTGCAGGAGTGATGTTGGCCGCTGCCATTTTGGGGCTTCTATTGCCCGCAACGGATATGGTTTCCGCAAAAGGCATGCTATGGATAGTTTTGGGAGTCATGGCAGGAGCCTTGTTCCTGAACGTTCTCGACCGTCTGACGCCACATCTTCACAACATAACAGGCTTGGACGAGGAACAACACCGCAATAATGCCCGATTGAACCATATCCTGCTGTTTGTCCTTGCAATAGCCATTCATAAACTGCCGGAAGGAATGGCAGCCGGCGTAGGCTTCAACGGAAACAATCTAGACAACGCTTGGATGGTTACCTTCGGCATAGCGTTGCAAAACATACCCGAGGGAATGGTGGTCATATCGCCGCTCTTACTTGCCGGCGTGAGCAAGAAACGAACCCTTCTCATAGCACTTGCGATAGGACTGTTGGAGATTTTCGGCGTAATGATAGGTTATTTTGCCGGTCATATCTCCGAAATACTCCTGCCTTTGATGCTATCCTTCGCCGGCGGAGCCATGTTGTATGTCGTAAGCGACGAGATGATACCCGAAACACATGCACACGGCTTCCAGAAACAAGCAACATACGCCTTACTTCTCGGCTTTCTCACCCTGCTTGCCGTAGAGAAAATATTCACCTTCGGATAGCCCTCAACCAACCACCAAATCATGGAATTGAAACGCCGAAAGAAAAAAAATCCAATCGGCGATTGCGTAAATTCTTTCGGCGTTTATCGCAATCTATTGCTGTCCCGTAAAACACAAGAAGGCATATGATATTAAACCTTATGCTTATCTTTTCCTATTCCTCAACACAATCAGTTCTGCACCGGAACCATCAGAACCATATTCGCTGACAAGGATAAAGTTCTCATCACAGGCTATACCGTAGCAACGACCGTCAGCCTTCTGTATTTGTGTACCCCAATAAGTGGCATTGTCGTCAAGAAGTTTTATCTCATTTCCGTTGATTATGTATGGCTGATTGATGAATGACCCTTGAAGTATAAATAGATTATCTACTTGCAGGTCTTTTATACCCAAAGCATTGACCTCATCAATAAACACATTCTTCATCGGGTGGTCGGCATGTGGTATTTGGTCTTTTGGCAGATTCCAGCGTTTTAGGGAGGGATATAACTTCATGAGAGCTTCTTTATACTCGCAAACTGTCAGATTCTGTCCGGTATTCTTATTATATTCTCCTACGAACATAGAGCAATATTCAGCCATTTCCTCCATGGTAAAGTTTCCTGTGAAAGCCCCATCCTTATAACAATAGAAGCAATAATCATCGTTCTTGCTGCCATTAGCATTGGTGCCGAGAAGTTCGTCAGTCAGAGGCATACCACAACTCTGGCAGAATTTCATTTCTTTGTTATCCATATTGTTTTGAAGTTTGAAATATAACTGCAAAGGTAAGAAAATAGTTTTGACTTCCTTTGCGTAAAAACATTCATTCAATGTCCTCAGTGTTTTATCTGCCTTAGTTCGAATTTGTGTTCTTTTTCGCTTCTCTTGTTTGAGCTTTATTGTCTCTCTTTCCTCTCCCGAAGTTGCATTTATAAGTTGAATATAGGCTTATTTTATTTGTGCCTTTATTCTGAATTGCCATTGGCGTTGGTCTTGTATGTATTTTTTGTTGGAGGTGGTAAGAGCGGTAGGGTTGAGAGTGGAAAGTTTCTTTGAACCTTTGGCATCGTATTCGGCAACGTTTTTCCGATAGTTTGCTTCCACTTCTGCTTCTTTTTCGCCATCAATCCATCTTATTGAGAAACCGTTAAAGATGGAGGTTTGGGAATAGAGGGCTTCATAAAGTTGAGTGGAGCGTATATCGTGTTTGCCATTTATTTCGAATTCGCGTATCAACATCGATGCTCTTATTGCGTCCTGCGGATTATTGCCGTGTTCAAAAGTCATGTCTATGCCTGATACATGGTTGTGAAGTATTCCCAAGGGGAAGATGGATTTTGCTTTATCCAGGTCTTTGGGATTGCGGTGATATACGATGGGGTCTTTTATTCCGCCCTCAAATTCTTCATGATAGTAAAATTCGACGCAGGTAGGTCTAACTATTGCTTGTCCATGCTTGTAAGAGACAAGAAAATGTCCGGCTAAAACGATTTTTGCAATATGTTCGAATTCCGGTGGAGCAAATGTGTTTCCTGCGAGCATTTCCTTTCGGGTTTCTTCGCCAAGAGAGAAATGTTGCAGTTCGTATTCAAGGTTCATTGTTGTTGCATTAGAAAAATAAGAAAGCGGTGAATGAAATTTCACCGCTTTGTGTTCGTTCTTTGTTTCTATGAAAGAGGAACGGAATTAATACTCCCACATGTCTTCTTCCATGTTGAACAAATACTCTTTTATCCTTTCTGATTCTGCCAAGGCATCAGCACCTTGTACATAGTCGTTTATGGCACGATTGAATGTATTCGATTCTCTGATGATATAGCTATCGAAGATGCGTTTTTGGAATATATCATCGTATGAACGTCTTGCTCTATCGTTTTGTGGGTTGTACACTTCCGAGTTGGCAAGCAATAGTCTTACCTCCGGATCGTTGTATCTAATCCAACCCAATGCCAATGTTTGAACATCGCCTTCGGATTTTTCGTATGATGCAACCAAGGAGAAACCTATAATTCTTACGTCTTCGACTGTTCTGTTTTTATCCAAGAACCATTCTTCTTTGATACGCAGTTTCTCTGCACTTTCAAAGTTGGCAGGAACGAATATGGTTGTATCTCTTGTTATTTCCATACCATCCATGTCATACTCAACCAGAGTCTCTGTTCGTGAGGTTCCGAATTTGGATTTGTATTCTGTCCAATTCGTTATCTCTGTTGTGAACATATCGTCTTCAAATGCTCTTATTCGTCCTTCTGTAAGAGCTTCGTCCAATATGGTTGTGAGGTTCTTTCTCCCTTGGTCAGGAACAATAGGATAATAGAATACTTGATTCATCTTTTCCTTGAAATCAATCACTCTCCATATTCTGCAACTCCAAACGATGTCGGCTTCTCTGACGTATGGATATTCAAACGGTTTCTTTCCGTCAGGGTAAGCGTCAGAACTTTTTACGTAGAAGCCGTCAAGATTTTCTTCCGGTTCTTCTATTATCTGTGCTTTCATGTCGAATGCTCCGCACAGTATCAGACTCAATACAAATAACCCAAACTTTCTCATATAAATCCTTTCTGTTATTTATTGTATGGTGAAAATCATCTGAGGATTTCCGACGGCTTTTTCTCCGTCAGGTCCTTTTGCTCTGATGTTCTCGATATATACTTTGTTTCCTCTTCTTAGTTTTGACAATTTGGCTTTCATTTCTGCCGTGAATTGACTGCCTGTTGCTTGGATAGGAGCTTGGGCATCTCCTCCGGTATTGAATGCCATGGTGAACGATGTTACGGTGTATTTAACAGGAAAGTCGAATCCTTCCATGGATACACGCAATCCTCCTTGCGTCAAAAGAGACTCTTTCGGAATACGTCCTCCGGTGTATGTTCCGACCATTGCTGTCGGTTTCGGTATGACCTTACACCTGAAATCCATGGTTCCCATGTTCATATTCTTTCCACCCATGTTGGCGGTAACGTTGATGCTCGCTTTTCCTTGAGATTTTACGGTTGCTATATATTCTCCGTCTTTTACTTTCCGCAAAGAAATGCCGGCTCCTGTTGCTGAAACATTGACATCTTTGGAGTTCGCTCCCGGAACGGAAACAGAAATCGGGTTTTCAACTCCGATGTACAAAACGTTCATTTTGGTTGGAGAAATCGTCGCAGATGGTGCTGCCACAAAGTATTCCCCTTGGAAGTCATAAGGGACTGCTCCACTTTCTTTTTTGACATACAATGTTCCACTATATTTTTGTGGACCTATGGCACCTGCTCCGAATTTCAATTTCAACATTCCGGAATCTCCGACATATTGTTGTCCTCTTACTTCTCCTGTAAGTTCGCTTCTTGAATCGTATGCGGCAACAAAGACCTCTGCTTCATATTGTCCGCCTTGTATTATGTATGTGGATTTAGGGATTACTTTTGCAACAACGGTATTGAACTTGAAGTCATCTGCCGATACTGCGGAATAGAGGTGGTTCACCAAATCAACTTCCGCATTTTGTATTTCGGATTTGAATTTATTCAAAAGCACCATGTCTGCCAAAGTAATGGTATGGAAGAAGTTATACATTTGCCAGTTCAACGTTTCGCCCGAAGCGTTTTTGAAAGAGCCTTCTGTCTTTATCTGCATGTTTTTCAAGGTCTCTTTGAATGAACCGCTGGCGTATGTCAACATGTCTTTTTGATAAGCCTCTATTTTCTTTCGAAGTTCGATGGCTTTTCCTTTGGAACCGTCTTCGCTTCCTGCAAGAAAGTAATTTGTAGGTGTTGAATATTCGTCTTTCTTAATCACGGCATCGAAACCTTTTGCTTCCAAGAGTTTCTTTGCTTCTTTAACTCCTCCCGGCGTACCTTCCACTGCCACGAAAAGTTCATATTTGATATTATCGATGTAGTTGATTATTTCTTTTGTCTTTGTTCTTACCTCTTGAGCTTTTGCCCAGTTTTCACCTACTTTTCCGGGGTCTTGCTTGTATGAGTTTTCAAACATTATATATGTACTTTCAGCCTTTCCCAAGAGCAGTTTGTTTGTTACTTCCATGCTGTCGCCAACAGTAACAAACGCCTGCAATATCTCGGCTGATACGTTCAACGCCAACATTGCCGTATAAACCAAGTACATCATTGAAATCATTCGCTGACGCGGCGTTTCGGGACAATTAGTAGCACCCATAGTCTATCGTCTTTTTATTCTCTTTCTACTTAGTTTTATGCCTTCGTTTGCATTGCTGCAAGCATATTGCCGTAAATATCGTTCAATGCACCTACCTTCTTGGATAAAGCATTAACCTGTGCTTTGTAATCCAATACATTTTGTGCTGTATCCGAGAAGTTATTAAGCAAAGTATCGATTCTTTCTTGTACGGCTTTACTTGCTTCCAACTGAGATGAAGAATTTTGAATTTGCATCTCATACAAAGCATTGATGGAAGAAAGGCTTGATGCCATCTTCTTCAATTCGTCCAAATAAGAAGCATCACCTGCAGACAAGGTATTGGCTGTTTCTTTATAGATATTTGCCAACGTGGATACAGCTGACGTTGCTTCTTGGACAGATGACAAGTATTCTCCTGAAACCAACAAATCTTTATTGAGATTTTCTGCCGTCTTTTTATAAGCGACAGAAAGATCGCCTGCTGCTGTTGCGGCAGAACTCAAATTCTGTGTGAATTTCTCCGAAGCGACTGCTGCTCCTGCAACATCGTTCAGTTGTGATGTCGTGTCGGCAAGATTTTTTAATCCTTTTCCGAGGCTTTCGATAAGTTCGGGCCCTATTTTGGCATCGGACAACATTTTGTCCAAATCCTGTGTTCCGGAGTACCCGCCTTGTATTACCACTCCGCCTGTTGCATTAGCATTGCTTGCAACAGCCTCTTTATCTTTTTTCTTGTCCTTTTTCTCTTTCTTTTTGTCTCCTGCATGAATATCGTCCATTCCTGCCAATTCGGGATAAACCAAACTCCAATCGTACGTTACATGCAAAGGCTCAAATGCTGATACAAAAAATATCACAGCCTCGATACCCATACCTATAATCAGCATGGTCGTACCACCCGGCCAGTGGTTTATTTTGAACAATGCTCCCACAATAACCACTGATGCACCCATACCGTACAACTTAGCGGTTAACTCCTTGTAAAACTTACTTCTTACGAAATTATCTATAAAACCCATATCAATAAATAGTTTAATTGTTTAACGTCTTTCTGCTCGATTAATTGTTTCTATATACATTGGAAGATGTCTTTGGATTGTCTCCTCTTACTCGACCCAAGTAAGATTGAACGCAACGAAAACCTATATAGCTCTTTCCTGAATCCTGATATTCATAGGAACGGGTTGCTGTTTGAATAAAATATTTCTGGTCTTTCCAAGAGCCACCTCTTACGGTCTTTCTTTTCATCTGAGGAGTATCGTCTTCCGCAGCATTGTAAATGTTGACTTGATTCAAGTCATGGGTATAATTGTATGCAGACTCATTGTAGGCGTCTTCACACCATTCTGCTACGTTTCCTGCCATATCATACAACCCGAAACCATTCGGTGCATAGTGTGCAACCAAGATAGGAGTTACACCGCCGTCATCGCCATAATTTCCTCTCAAAGGTTTGTAGTTCGCAATGAAACATCCATTGCCGTTGCGAACGTAAGGTCCGCCCCAAGGGTAAGGTGCTCCATCAACACCGCCTCTTGCTGCATATTCCCACTCTGCTTCGGTCGGCAAACGGAAATCTTCCATTCTTGCATAATCTTGTTTTGACAAGTAATTATTCATCATCAGCGTTCTCCATACAGAGAAAGCTTTTGCCTGACGATAAGACACTCCGACAACCGGATAGTTATCGTAACGAGGGTGGCTGAAATATGAACGTGTTGCGGCGTCATTGTATGAGTAAGCGTAATCATGTATCCAGCACAACGTATCAGGATATATGTTTATCACTTCTTTTTTGAAGAACTTATCTCGGTTCTTTAAGTTGTTCGGTCTTGATGCGAACGATGAGCCTCTGTATTCTTCTGCCACTTGTGTCGAAGAGTTGAAGTCTTTCTTGCTGGCCGCTCTTAAATCCATCCAATAGTATTCGAAGTTCAACTTTCTTGCATCAATCTGCATTTTGTTGTAGAACCTTTCATCTGTTGGAACGAACAACTCCGACAATGCTTCTCTTTCATCTGCATTTTTCATAGACCAATCGATTTTCGCTTTCCAATTAATCATAGGAGTTTCATATTCTTCTCCCCATTGGTCTGCTTCTATCAAATAAGTCTCCGGACTTACTTCTCCTAATAAACGATAAGCCAAAGAGTCTCTTACCCAGTAAACGAATTGGCGATACTCATTGTTGGTTATCTCTGTTTCGTCCATCCAAAAAGATTGAACTTGTACTGTTTTGGGTTGATGGTCATACAATTTATAAGCATCTTCATCAGCAGCACCCATAAGGAAACTTCCTTGCGGAACATCAACCATTCCATAAGGTTGCATATCCAAAAAATCAGGTCTGTCCTGTACTCCTATCAACTCGCCTTTGTCAGAACTGCCGCAACCGAATGCGAGCATGGCTACCGAAATTAACAAAACTACACGTCTCATGGCGTCCAATATTTTTTCAAATTCTTACTACGTTATCTATTGTTGTTTTACGCTCATTTTCCTTTCAAGGTTACAAAAGAGCATTACATTCTTCTTGTGTTTCTATATATTGTCGGAGGTTTAGGCGGGTTCTCTATCTTGAAACAGAACCTCGCGAAAAGTTCCAAAGAACCTGCAGATTGCGTTGAAATTCTCGAAGTCGGAATATCGTATGAAACTCCCACTTTGAAATCACCAAAGGCAATACCTCCCAATATGATTATTGCATCTTGTACTCTGTATGTGATACCTCCCCAAAACTTATGCTCCCATTCCAATAAAGCGGAAGCATCCAACTGATAGGCTGATTTTGAGGAAAAATCCGTTTTCAATAATGCAGAAGGCAATACTCTCAACGAAGGATACGCCGGCACCGTCCATTCATATCCTGCAAGGATATAGTAAAATCTTCTGTTATCCCATTTCAACTTCGTACTTGCCGTTTGCATGAGTTTGGAAGAAGACAAACCTATGTACAACTGTCCCGGTATCTGATAATAAATACCGGCTCCCAAATCGAACAGAAAATCTTCTTGTTTTGTCGGGTCTGCCAATACAGGGTCATTGGATGACGTGATTTGATCGTCTTCCGTGAATTGGTCGGCTCCTATCAGTTTGGACATATCCAAACTCGAATTGAACAGTTGAGCTTCAATGCCTATTGCCAAATTGCCTCTCGGAAATTGTATTCTGAAAGCATAATCTATCTTTGCATGCAAATTATTCCAAAAACCTATTTTGTCGGAAATCACGGTTGCACCTATACCACCATGCAAGAACCTTACAGGCATATCAAACGATAAATTCATGGTCTCTCCACCTGAAGCTCCTGTTTTGTCTCCTTTTGCATCGGTCAGGTTCAATCCCATCCATTGATTTCTGTAAAAACCGGTAAAACATATAGCACCATTGCTTCCGGCATATCCCGGATTATAGGATAGTCTGTTGAACATATATTGAGAGAATTGAGGCTCTTGTTGGGCTTGCAGAATGCTGCAACATGCAAAGACAACCATTATCGCCAAGAAAGAAAGCTTCTTCTTCAATATATCGAACTGCCTATACATAAATTGTAATAGTAGATTCATGCATTTCAATTTTTGTACTTCCCATTTTATTACAGCGTAAAAAGCTACCATAGAAAGTAGTCGTGCAAAGGTAACTAAATTCTGTATAAGAAAGAAACCTTTGTTTGCATTTTTCTGTCTCTTTTTCCGGATTTTCCGTTCTGAGCTTTGGCAATCAAGCAATTAACCGATGATTTAATCACCTTTCTTTTTAATCAGATGAGCCAGAGGATACCGTTTTTTCAACTCGGCTACTGCTTCTTCGGCTGCTTTTTTCGATATGAACGGACCTATATTCACATAGTAGAAACTCTCATTATACACCTTGACCGCCTTTGATAATTTCTGATACTCCGCAGGCAACTGATGTATTATTGTTCGTACCTCGTTTTGGTTGGCGGCTGTCGCTAATCTGACATAATATGTAAACAGGAATGTTTGTTCGTACTTGTTGCCCTTTGCGAAAATCACGGAATCGAGGTATCTGTTTCTGATGCTGTCATTGAATTCCGCTCTATCGAACATTTCAAACAACTCGTCCTGTTTTTCCCATAATTCCATGTACTCGTTTCCCAATACCTCCACTCTGACCTTTGCCGTTCCTGTTTTATGCAGCAAAATTCTTTGAGCTGCCAAGTATGACAAATCAATGATGCCTGAACGCGGACATCTGTCGTTTATCCTCAACAAAACCGACCTTCCGTTGGATAAATGAGTAACCCTCACCAAGGTATTCAGAGGCAGGGTGCGATGGGCTGCCGTGTATTTCTTTTGAGAGAAAATCTCACCGGAAGAAGTCTTTCTGTTCTCGAACTTATTGTGATAGTAAGTAGCGTAATTATCGAATCCTTTCACATTCTGAGCGAGAATGTTCGCACCGAATACGCATAGCAAGATGTAAATCGACAATAACCTTACCACGCTTTTGCATCTTCGTGAAACCATTGACCCTGCAATCGCAGAACCTGTTCTATCACATCTCTGACACAACCGTGTCCACCGGCTTTATGAGAAATATAATCGGCAACCGACTTTATTTCCTCTGCTGCATCGGCAGGACAAGCAGCCACGCCGACCGCTTTCATTACGTCATAATCCGGAATATCGTCCCCCACATAGAGAACCTGTTCCGCTTTCAAGGACTTATCTTTCAAGAAACCTCTGAATATTTCCATTTTGCGATGCGAACCCAAGTACACGTCTTCCACACCCAACATCTTCATTCTTGCCTGTATGCTTGTGCCGCTTCCGCCTGATAAGACCGCCACCGTATAACCCTTTCTCAAAGCATACTGAATGGCATACCCGTCTTTGACATTACCGCTTCTGACTATGATTTTATCATCAGCCGACCAAATGTTGCCATCGCTTATCACTCCGTCATAATCGAAAACGAAGGCTTTTATATCATGTAACTTTGCTTTGTAATTCATAAGCCGGAAAAATAAGAATGGTTCATCAGATAATTCCGCACATAATCCTTTACGCCATCTTCCAAGGAATGGAACTCCTTTTTATAGCCTGCCGCTCTCAATTTATCCATCTTTGCCTCAGTGAAGTATTGATACTTATCCCTTATGTCAAGCGGAATATCTATATACTCTATGTTGATCGGTTTATCCATGGCGGCGAAAGTTGCAGCTGCCAGATCATGGAAACTCCTTGCCTTTCCGCTTCCGAGATTGTAAATATCTGACTTTGGTTTGTTCGTCATCATATAATAAAGCACATCGACAACGTCTTTCACATACACGAAGTCCCTCATCTGCCAACCGTCCTTATAGTCTTCCCTGTGAGAACGAAACAATTTTACTTTCCCGCAATCGTTGATTTGTCCGAAAGAATGTAATATCACCGATGCCATTCTGCCTTTGTGATACTCATTCGGACCATAGACATTGAAAAACTTGAAACCTGCCCAGAAAGGAGGCTTCTTTTCCTGCTTCAAAGCCCAAACATCAAACTCTTGTTTTGACCTTCCGTAAGGGTTTAACGGCTTTAAGGCAGGGATTAAAGACAAGTCGTCATCATATCCATATTCACCACCGCCGTATGTAGCTGCAGAAGAAGCATACACCATCGCAATACCGTTCATTGCACAGATACGCCAAATGGTTTTGGTATATTCGAGGTTCAGTTTGGCGAAAACATTCCAATCGAATTCCGTAGTATCGGTTCTTGCCCCCAAATGATATACACATTCCACAACATGAGCATTCTTTTCAAACCACTCCAAGAACTCTTCCCTATCTATCTTCTCGGAATATTTCAAAGCGGAATAATTCCCTTCTTTCTCTTTCTTTGAAAAGTCATCGACGATAATAACATTGTTGCGTCCCTCCGCATTCAATTTTCCAAGCATACAACTACCGATAAACCCGGCAGCACCGGTCAATACAATCATACAATAATATTATTAGTGCGTACAGCCGTTCGACGAAACAAGTTCCAAGGTTTTCTCATAAACCTCTCTCCACGACTTCCATTCCATTTCGTCGGACAAACTCTCGTTATGCCATACGCTTATAAACATACCATTAACCTTTCTCACTTCTTCAACAAGCTCTTCAACCTTTTCAAAAGCCTCCTGAGACGAAAGTTTCAAACCGTTTTTGAGAGCCACGTCCATACATACAAACGGGAAAACTCTCAATTTAGTCTCAAAATCCAAAGCCAAATCATAAAAATTGAAACTGTTGCAAATGCCGGCTCTAAAACCAATCTCATCGGAATAACCCATAGAAAAGTCTCTTTCAATATTGTTATCAATCAAATTTCTATACGATTCCGGCAAACGAAATCTCAAATAATGAAACCTGCTGCGATGAATCGGTTTATGCAAAATGGATTTCAGCATTTTCACCTGCTCGTTAATCTGTTCCGGTTCCTCCAAGCACTCATACGAAGGGTGTATTCCCACCTTGGCATAATCGCACAAAGACTTGACCAATTCTTGAAACCTTCGGTTGTACGGACTTATATTTTTGTCAAACCGCCCGTGATAACCGAACAACACAAAAAACACAGTCCTAACCTTGTACTTCTCCATCGTGGAAACAATATAATCGAACGTATCGTATGGGTCGGCATCTCTTCCCAGCAATACCCCTATCCGTCTGCGACACAAAGCGAGATTTCCCTTCAGAAAATCTTTGCACAAACCGCCGACCGTCCTTAAAAAGCCCTTCCCTATATAAGAGAAGGCAGAATCCACATCTATCGTATTCAAAAAAGAAAACACACCTGACTTGTGAGGCAAATCCGGATACGCCGACAAGATTTTTTCTTTCAATTCCTCCACCCATATATTCACCACCGGTCTTTGCAAAAAACCTTTCTTATAAGCCAGACTATCTTCTGCACGAAAGCGGGAATGCTCATCTTTGATGAAAGGCAGATATTCCTCATATCGTGAGACAAAATAAAACGTAGCTGCCAAAACATCATAACTGCAAACCGAAGCCTGCGAATAAGTCTTGAATATGTAAGGAACACCGTTATGCTCAAAATAATCCAAATCTAAAACCTCTATCGTTGTTTGGAACAAAACATCGGCACATCTCAGAAACACCTCATTGCCAAACATCTCTTTGCAGTAAGAAAACTTAGCTCCATTATAAGCCATAAAGTATTCCCTGTCCGTGGTTATGGAATATTCTATGCCCATCATCTCGCCGAATATCAAATTCAACGTATAACCCAAACGGTTCGTTACCTTACCGGCATAAATCAGCAACATAAGCCCTACCTCAATTCAAAATCATTACCCAAGTACTGCCTCCTCACCTCCTCGTCCTCTGCCAGTTCTTTCGGAGTACCATGTTTGAAGACATTCCCCTCTATCAACAAATAAGCTCTGTCTGTGATGGAAAGAGTTTCGTGTACATTATGATCGGTTATCAGCACACCGATATTTCTGTCTTTCAACTCCCGAACAATATGCTGAATATCCTGTACTGCAATAGGATCGACCCCGGCAAAAGGCTCGTCCAAAAGAATAAACTTCGGGTCTGCAGCCAAAGCCCTTGCAATCTCGCATCTGCGTCTCTCACCTCCCGAAAGCTGATTGCCCTTATTCTTGCGGATATGCACCAAACTGAACTCCTGCAAAAGCGACTCCATCTTTTCATTTCTCTCAGCCGCAGTCATATTTCTGAACTCCAAAATAGCCATGATGTTATCCTCCACCGACATATTCCTGAATACCGAAGCCTCCTGAGCCAAATATCCCACACCGAGCTGCGAACGCTTATACATAGGCATGGACGTTATATCCGTCTCATCAAGAAAGACCTTACCCGAATAAGGACGAATCAAACCGGTCATCATATAAAACGTCGTTGTCTTACCAGCACCGTTAGGACCAAGCAATCCAACAATCTCCCCCTGACTCACCTCAATGGAAACACCCTTTACAACAGTCCTTTTCCTGTATTTCTTGACAATACTTTCCGTATATAACCTCATGTCAAATTCCTTTGAAACCACAAAGGTAAGAATAATCTGCAAAAGAACAGGCATTCACCCTGTGCCTTGCGATAAAGTAAATGAGCATTTTCTATTTCAAAACCATCACAGTACCCGTTATTCTATGCTTTTTCTTAGGAGCAATTCGATTGTGGTAAATTAGATGATAGGAATAAGTTCCTTGAGGTACGAAAGAACCATTATACTTACCGTCCCAACAATCTTTCGAACCACGGGATTGAAAGACCACTCCACCATATCGGTTGTAAATCACCAACTCGTCTATCATCAAATCTTCCTCATCGGAGAAAATACAGAACATTTCGTTTGGAGAAGACTGAGGTGTAAAAGCATTCGGTATATACACATTGAGGTTATCATCTACACGGAGATTTAATATTATCACGCTATCGCACCCGAATTGAGAATTGAGATGTTGAACATACTCTCCTCTTTCCGATTCAAAGAAACCATTTGCATCGTAAAATTCTCCATATTTGATGGTAGCCGTAATCGTATCATTGTAATTAGGAGCCACCTTCAATTCCAAGACCACAGTACTATCACAACCATTTACTGTTTGCAAAGTCTGAGAATAAGTTCCCTCCGTACTTACATTGAACCCGTTATCCGTATAGCTGGTACCCTCGCAGATTACTGCATTGATTGTAGTATTCATAACAGGATTTACCGTAAGATTAAGCGTTACCGTACTGTCGCAACCAAGATAGGTGTGCAAGTTCTGTGTATATGTTCCTGTCGTATTCTCGTTAAAACCATTTTCAGCATAACTTTCGCCCTCGCAGATTGCTGCGTTTATTGTTTCATCGTAAACCGGGTTAACTGTTAAGTTCAACGTTACTATGCTGTCGCAACCAAGATACGTTTGTAAATTCAAAATATGTGTGCCTGCTGTACCTACCTCGAAGCCATTTTCCATATACAACGTTCTTTCGCAAATGGTAGCTGAAAGATTAGTATCCTTGACCGGGTTAACTGTCAAGTTCAACGTTACTGTGCTGTCGCAACCATGTATGGTGTGCAACTGCTGGGTATATGTGCCTGTTTCACTTTCATTGAACCCGTTTTCCGTATAGCTGGTACCCTCGCAGATTGCTGCGTTTATTGTTTCATCGTAAACCGGGTTAACTGTCAAGTTCAATGTTACGATGCTGTCGCAACCGTTAACCGTTTGCAGGTTCAATGTATGAGTTCCCGCTTCGCTGACGTTGAAGCCGTTCTCCGTGTAACTCGTTCCCTCGCAGATTGCTGCCGTAAGGTTGGTGCTTTCCACAGGGTTGACGGTCAAAGTCAATGTTACGATGCTGTCGCAACCGTTAACCGTTTGCAGGTTCAATGTATGAGTTCCCGCTTCGCTGACGTTGAAGCCGTTCTCCGTGTAACTCGTTCCCTCGCAGATTGCTGCCGTAAGGTTGGTGCTTTCCACAGGGTTGACGGTCAAAGTCAATGTTACGATGCTGTCGCAACCGTTAACCGTTTGCAGGTTCAATGTAT
>SAMEA104315430__coassemble_231_pt1 | contig 28652 bp, 27 predicted proteins | sample SAMEA104315430__metabat2_low_PE_047 | metagenome-assembled genome bin SAMEA104315430 (sample SAMEA104315430) | gut metagenome | biome: Monkey gut; feature: monkey-associated habitat; material: faeces | place: China | collected 2013
CGGTCAATATCGGAGACAGTGTACAACGAATACCTGCAAACTTTGTCAGAGGTTGCAGCGGCTTGACTTCGGTTGCCATACCGAACAGTGTTACTTCCATCGGAGAGCAGGCGTTTAGCGGTTGCAGCGGCTTGACTTCGGTTACTATTCCGAACAGCGTTACTTACATCGGACGTTTGGCGTTTTCCGGTTGCAGCGGCTTGACGACATTGAACTTCAATGCCATCGATTGTCAGAATTTCTCTGGTTATTCTTCTCCTTTTGGCGGGCCTCTAACCACGGTCAATATCGGAGACAGTGTACAACGAATACCTGCATACTTTGTCGGAAATTGCAGCGGTTTGACTTCGGTTAGATGTTTGGCAGTAACGCCACCGTCAATCGATAATACTTCATTTTACAACATTCCCTCGACTTGCACTTTGACGATTCCTTTCGGCAGTATCGGTGCTTACACAGGAAGTGATTGGGACAAATACTTTGCAGAACGCATTTCGGAGGAGTAGATTTTATAATTTAATGATACAACCTTTGGTAGCGTTGCCATAAGTACGGGGGAGAGTTGCAATGAGAAAATCATGACTGCCATTGCAAACAATGGTTATGTATTCAGCCGTTGGAACGACGGCAATACGGAAAACCCGAGAACGGTAACCGTTACGAGCGATACTGCATTCGTGGCGATATTCACCGCAAGCGGTTCGTCATCTTTGCAAGAGGTGAACGCAAGAGAGTTCGCATTATATCCCAACCCTGCGAAGAGCTTCGTAACATTGGAGTTCGAGGCATTGAAAGAAAACACCTTGCTGCAAATCCTCGACATCAATGGCAGAAGAGTAAGAACGTTCGACCTCAAAGCCGGCGTTGAGACTTTGCGAATAGATCTCGGCGATTTGCCAAAAGGTGTTTATACCGTCATGCTCGGCAACGTAACGAAGAAGTTGATAGTGGAGTAAGCAGTAAGCAAGAATACTGCAAACGCAGCGAAGCCGCAGGCATTATTGCCTGCGGCTTTCTTGTTATTGCCTAAGTTCAACTCATATAAGTGGGAAAAGCCAAAACGAAAGCTCAAAGCAAGAGAGAGAAATTCCCTTTCCTGTTCGAGGCTGAAAAATGACCATCTTTGAATTCGATACAGTAATCGGCAAGAAGCATAAGAAAGCATTGCTTACCATAAATGACAGAGCAACCGATATGTGTCGGTTATCCTTGCTTGATGGAAAGGAGGCAAAGTCATCGACAAGAGCAGTGATAGAGAAACTGACACCAAATGAACCAAGAGAAAACTCGGTTTTCCAACTCCTCTTGAATATTTTTTCGCTAACTTTGCAACCATTACAAATGGTCTAACCGATAAGTTGCATTTGTGAGTGGAATTCAGCAGATTATATAAAGCGGATATGAAAAGAGAGAAAATTTTTGTACTGTGTTTGCTTGCTGCATTTTGTTGCTCAGGCATTTATGCACAGAAAGAAGAAAATGATTTCAAACTCGGTGCCGAAAGAATGGAAAAATATCTGCCATTATTGGAGGGTAAGAAAGTCGGTATCGTGGCAAACCAGACCTCTGTGGTGAGAAATTCCGAGGGAGCGTATGTGCATTTGTTGGATACGCTTTTGGCAAGAGGTGTGAATGTGGTTTGTGTGTTTTCTCCGGAGCATGGTTTCAGGGGAAATGTGGAAGCGGGTGCGAGTGTGAAGAGCGGAAAGGATTTGAAGACGGGTGTGAATGTGATTTCGCTTTACGGCAAGAATAAAAAGCCTTCAAAGGAACAGGTTGAACTGTGCGACATAGTGCTTTTCGACTTACAAGACGTGGGGTGCAGGTTCTATACATATATATCTACGTTGCATTACGTCATGGAGGCTTGTTGCGAGAACAACAGACCCGTTATCGTTCTCGACCGCCCCAATCCAAATGATTTTGTCGATGGTCCGGTTTTGCAATCGGAATACAAGTCGTTCGTAGGCATGCATTGCGTTCCCGTTGTGTATGGTTTGACAATAGGGGAATATGCTTTGATGATAAACGGTGAGGGGTGGTTGAAAGGGAAGTGTCATTGCGATTTGACCTTGGTGCCTTTACAGGCTTGGTTTCACGATATGGAAGAGGTATATAGGTTGCCTGTGGCTCCGAGTCCGAACCTGCCGACGGCAAAGGCTGTTGCTCTTTATCCGTCTCTGTGTCTCTTTGAGGGTACAACGGTAAGCGTAGGACGGGGAACGGACAGACCTTTTGAAATCATAGGCTTTCCGAACTACGAGGATACGGCTTTCTGCTTTATTCCTCGCTCGATAAAGGGTGTAAGCGAGAACCCGCCGTACAAGAACGAGAAATGTTACGGCAAAGAGAACCTTGAAATAAAAGAACGGCAACTGAACCTTTCGTTTCTGACGGATATGTATTCGCATTGCAAGAACAAGGATAAATTCTTCAACGCTTTTTTCGATAAATTGGCAGGAACGAACGAGCTGAAAGAACAGATAAAGGCTCACCTCGGCGAGGAAGAAATACGAAAGACTTGGAGCAAAGGCTTGGACGAATACAAGAAAATCAGAGAGAAGTACGTGGTTTACAAAAGAAATTGATTATCTTTGCAGGACGAAACAGCCGTATGGCAAGAGTGAATTTGTAGGATATATGTTTGAAAATCTATCAGAAAAGTTCGATAAAGCCTTTAAGGTAATCAAGGGTAAAGGAAAGATAAACGAGATAAACATAGCCGAATCGTTGAAGGAGGTTCGCAAGGCTTTAATAGATGCGGACGTAAGCTACTCCATAGCGAAGGAGTTCTGTGCAACGGTAAAAGAAAAGGCTTTGGGCAGGAATGTCCTTACTGCTCTCGAACCTGGACAGTTGATGGTCAAAATCGTGAAGGACGAGCTTACGGAACTGATGGGTGGCGAGAGTCAGGGGATAAACCTTAACGGTAAGCCGGCTGTTATTCTTATTGCAGGTTTGCAAGGTAGCGGTAAGACGACTTTCTCTGCCAAACTTGCAAATTTTCTGAAAACGAAAAAGAACAAGAAAGTGCTTCTTGTCGCAGGGGACGTTTACAGACCTGCCGCAATAGAGCAGTTGAAGGTTTTGGGTGAACAAATCGGCACGGAGGTTTATACGGAAGAAGAATCGAAAGACCCTGTCCGCATTGCTCAAAACGCCATTGCTCTTGCAAAGTCAAAGAACATGGATGTCGTGATTGTCGATACTGCCGGACGTTTGGCTGTTGACGAACAGATGATGACGGAAATTTACAATGTGAAGCAGGCAATCAATCCGAGCGAAACATTGTTCGTTGTCGATTCGATGACCGGTCAGGACGCAGTAAACACCGCTAAGGCGTTCAATGAAAAGATAGATTACGACGGAGTCGTCCTTACGAAACTCGATGGCGACACAAGAGGCGGTGCTGCGTTGACGATAAAACACGTTGTCAACAAACCGATAAAGTTCGTCGGTCTCGGCGAAAAGATGGCAGACTTGGATGTTTTCCACCCCGACCGTATGGCTTCCCGTATCCTCGGCATGGGAGACATCGTTTCCTTGGTCGAAAAGGCACAAGCGGAATACGATGAAGAGCAGGCACGACGACTTACCAAGAAAATAAAGTCCAACGAGTTCGATTTCGATGATTTCATCTCGCAGATTGCACAAATAAAGAAGATGGGTAATTTGAAAGATTTGGTGAGCATGATACCGGGACTCGGTAAGATGATGAAAGATGTGGAAATAGACAACGACGCTTTCAAATATATCGAAGCCATGATAGGTTCCATGACGCCATACGAAAGAAAGAACCCTGCGAAGATAGACACTTCGCGTCGTCGCCGCATAGCCAGAGGAAGCGGCACCACGATAGAAGAAGTCAACCGCCTGATGAAGCAGTTTGAAGAGACACGCAAGATGATGAAAATGATGAGCGGCGGTAAGTTCAATGGTATGAAAAATATTAGAAGGAGGTAAAATAAGGATATGGAAAATAGTTCAAAACCTGTTTTGATTGATGGCAGGATTATTGCCAAGACAATCAAAGAAGAAATCAAACAAGAGGTTCAAAACATACTTACCGAAGGTAAAAGACCTCCGCATTTGGTTGCCGTGATAGTCGGAGAAGACGGAGCAAGCCTCTCCTACGTTGCAAGCAAAGAGAAACAATCCAAGGAAGTGGGCTTCACTTCATCTGTTTACCGTTTTCCCGAGACAATAAGCGAGAAACAGTTGTTGGAAACCCTCGACTTTCTCAACAAAGACCCCGAAGTAGATGGCTATATCGTCCAACTTCCGTTGCCAAAGCACATAAATGAAAGGAAAGTGCTTGAAGCCATAGCCCCAAGCAAGGATGTGGACGGTTTTCACCCCTCGAACGGTGGTCGTATGATGCTCGGCATGCCTACTTACATACCTGCGACACCATACGGAATAAAACAATTATTGGAACGCAGCGAAATCGAAACCGAGGGAAAGCATTGCGTTGTTCTCGGAAGAAGCAATATCGTCGGTACTCCCATGGCAATCCTGATGAGTCGCAATTCCAAGAAAGCGAATTGCACCGTAACTCTTTGCCATTCCAAAACCAAAAACATAAAGGAAATCTGCCGCAGTGCAGACATTCTCATCGTTGCAATAGGCAAGCCTGAGTTCGTAACAGCCGACATGGTCAAAGACGGAGCCGTTGTGATAGACGTGGGTATCCACAGAGTGGAAGCCGACAATGAAAAAGGCTACAAAATCATCGGAGACGTGAAATTCGACGAAGTGGCACCGAAATGCAAAGCCATCACCCCTGTTCCGGGTGGCGTGGGACCGATGACGATAGTTTCATTGTTGGACAACACGATGAAAGCGTACAAACACGAGATTTACGAAGCCGAATAAAACAATCGTTTAATATGAAACAAGGCGTGAACCAACCCTTCACGCCTTTTATTGTTACCTATGGACAAAACAAACGAAGCTCTTCACAAAGCGGGCGAATTGTTACCCGTTGCAGAAACCTTTTATTCTCTTCAAGGCGAAGGATACAATACAGGCAAACCGGCTTTTTTCATAAGATTGAGCGGGTGCAACGTACATTGCCCTTTTTGCGACAGCAAGAATACATGGAACATGGAAGCTGCCGAGTGGTTGACCATTGCGGAGTTGACCGAAAAAGTAAAAGAAAGCGGAGCCGAAAACATAGTTATAACAGGAGGCGAACCGCTCATGAACAACCTTACTCCTCTTTGCCAAGCCCTGCATTCCGCAGGTCGTAAACTCTGGCTCGAAACCTCCGCAAGCCTGCCTTTCAGCGGGAAATGGGATTGGGTCTGCATATCCCCGAAGAAAAGCCTTCCGCCGCTCGAAGCGAACCTCGCCTTTGCCGATGAACTTAAAATTGTCATCAGTACTGCCGAAGACCTGAACGAACTTGCCAAATACGAACAAGCCGTACCCGAACATACACAGCTTTATCTGCAAGCCGAATGGGATAAACGTCGAGAAATTACCCCAATCATCATTTCCCATATCAAAGAACATCAAAATTGGAGGCTGAGCCTGCAAACACACAAGTGGCTTGACATTGAATAAACACCGGAACTGTTGTTTTTTTCATTGAAAGGCCGTCCGATATGTTTTATTTGCATACCTTTGCAAGCGTATTTTAACTTCATGAGAAACAAAACGACAAACGAATGAAACAATACATCGGAACACTCAACAAAACATGGCTTGCAATACTCATGGCAACCGTGCTTTTTGCCTGCTTTCTTGCATTCACGCATCACTTCGCACATTTGGGAGCATTCTTCACGGGACGCAAATCCGTCATCGTATCATACGGACTTATGCTTATGATGGTCGTGTGCGTATTCGCAGCAACCAAAGGCACAAGACGTCATCTTTTGCAAATGAGAGCATGTACCATACCGCAAAAAGCAGAAAAATACAGAACACTGATTGTAAAACGCCTCGTCTTCTACAACCTCGTAAACGACATGGCACTCATCGGCCTCTTCCTCTGCGGTTCGATGAATTACCTTCTTTTCAGCGGAATATCCGTACTGCTGATACTGCTTTCCAAACCGAGCGAAACCAAATTGAAAATAGACCTCTCGTTAAACGAGAAAGAAATACAGGAGTTTGAACAACTAAAATTTGAAAAGACATGGAGTTTGAAATAAAACGAAAAGAGAAACTGACCAGCAATATCTTCCTCATGGAAGTTGAAGCCGCATGGGTTGCCAGAGCAGCCAAACCCGGACAATTCGTCATCGTCATAATAGATGACAAGGGTGAAAGAATACCCTTGACCATCTGCGATTACGACACAAGCAAAGGCACCATAACCCTCGTATTCCAAATCGTCGGCAAATCCACCGAACGTATGGCACAACTCGGAATGGGCGACCGCTTCAAAGACATTGTCGGACCGTTGGGCAAAGAATCCATGCTCGTTCACCTTTCCGACCAAGAAGCCAAGGGCAGACGTATGCTCTTCGTGGCAGGCGGCGTGGGAACGGCACCGATTTACCCTCAGTTGAAATGGGCAAAAGCCCACGGCATGAAAGCCGACGTCATCATCGGAACAAAAACCAAAAACACTCTGATTTTGGAAGACATGATGAAAGAATACGCCGACAATCTCTACATCTGCACCGACGACGGCAGCTACGGCATGCACGGCTTGGTTACCGACGCAATCAAATACTTGGTTGAAGAAAAGAAACAACAATACGATGAAGTCGTGGCAATAGGACCCATGATAATGATGAAGTTCGTTTCCCTTCTCACCAAAGACCTCGGCTTGAAAACCACGGTCAGCCTCAACTCCCTTATGGTCGATGGAACCGGAATGTGCGGAGCATGTCGTGTAAGCATAGGTGGCAAAACCAAATTCACCTGCGTTGACGGACCGGAGTTCGATGCACACCTTGTGGACTTCGATGAAGCCATGAGAAGACAATCCATGTACAAAACCCATGAGATAGCCACCGACTCCAAAAATCATAAATGCAACCTCACAGCAGAGGTCAACCGCACCATCAAACGTCGCAGAGTACCCGTAAGGGAACAAGACCCTGTCATACGAATAAACAACTTCGACGAAGTATGCTACGGCTACACCGCAGAGGAAGCCATGGAAGAAGCAGACCGTTGTCTGCAATGCAAGAACCCGGGTTGCATAGGAGCATGCCCCGTATCCATCAATATACCTGACTTTATCAAACAAATAAAAGAAGGAAACTTCGCACAAGCCTATAAAATCATCAGTCAATCCTCCACCCTACCCGCAGTATGCGGAAGAGTATGTCCGCAAGAAACCCAATGCGAAGGCAGCTGTATCATGGGCAAGAAAGGAGACCCCGTTGCGATAGGCAAATTGGAACGCTTCATAGCCGACTGGGCAAGAGAAGTCAAATTGAATTTCACCGAAGTCGAACCAGCCAACGGAAAGAAAGTAGCCGTTGTGGGAGCCGGTCCGAGCGGTTTGACCTGTGCAGGCGACTTGGCAAAGAAAGGCTACGACGTAACCATCTTCGAAGCCCTCCATCAATCCGGCGGAGTATTGGTATATGGAATTCCAGAATTCCGTCTGCCGAAAGACACCGTGGTGAAAGCCGAAGTGGAAAACGTAAAGAAGTTGGGAGTAAAGATAATAAACGACGTAATCATCGGACGAAGCATAACAATAGACGAACTCTTCGACAAGGAAGGCTTCTCCGCCGTTTACATCGCCTCCGGAGCTGGCTTGCCGAAATTCATGAACATACCCGGCAAGAACCTTAACGGAGTCGTATCCGCCAACGAACTGTTGACCCGTTCAAACCTCATGAAAGCATACAAGGAAGGCTATGACACGCCAATCTATCCGGGAAAGGTAACCATAGTCGTAGGAGGCGGAAATGTAGCAATGGACGCTGCACGCACCGCAAGACGATTGGGAGCCGAAGTACATCTTGTCTATCGAAGAAGCAAAGCGGAAATGCCGGCAAGAGCCGAAGAAGTGGAACACGCAAAGCAGGAGGGCATAGAATTTCACTTCATGACCAACCCCGTTGAAATCATCGGAGACGAGCAAGGCTGGGTAAAAGCAGTGAAATGTATCAAAATGGAATTGGGAGCCCCTGACGCAAGCGGAAGACGCTCACCTGTCGAACTCAAAGGCAGCGAACACGAACTCCAAGCCGATTGCGTAGTCATGGCGTTGGGAACAGCACCTAACAAACTGATAACCGACACCACCGAGCACCTCAAATCCACCGAGTGGGGAGGCATACTCACCGATGACAAAGCCGCAACCTCACGCGAAGGTATCTTTGCAGGAGGCGATGCCGTCATAGGAGCAGCCACCGTCATACTCGCAATGGGAGCAGGCAGAAAAGCCGCCGCCGGCATTGACGAATACTTGAAAAACAAATAAAGCCATAACAACACAAAATACAGAACCGCTGCAACTATGTGTTGCAGCGGTTCTTCTTTTCAGTTCATTCGCCGAACCTTACATCTTGAACTTCTCTCATTCCATCACTCACGTTCACAACTCCAGTAACTTTTCCCCTTTCTTGAAATATTCTTTGAAATCCATAACCGGGGTATAGGTAGCATTGGGATCCATTGCTCCAAAGAACAAATACACTGCCTGCATTTCCCCCTTTTTATCGGAAGGCTTATCGTCGTCATCAACAATATAAGAACACCTGAATGTTCCATTCTTATCCCAAAAATGACGATGTTTGAAAGGGTATCTCGATAAATGAAGTTCTATCCTGTCTTGTAACAAATACAAATCCATCATTCTATCCAACGAAAAGCAATAATAACATTTGCCCTTATACTTCAAAACGATATGACATTTTTCACTAAAATCATGATTGACCCCGTCATGCTCAGGCAATCGTATATTATTCCCATCGAACACCGCTGCCTTGTAAATACCTTTGGTATCACCCGTTTCATCGCCCAGCACTATATACAAACCGAAATCATTATTCAATTTATGTTCCACACCGTTCTCTGCAAAGTATATCTTTAAAGAATTACTCTGCTGGCTTCTTGCAGTATGTGTTGCCAATAAAACGACAACTGACAGACAAGCAAATTTGATATACGCATTCATTCTTTTGACCCTTTCTCTTTATAATTCCAATAACTTCTCGCCTTTCTTGAAATACTCTTCAAAATCTCTGATAGGTGTAAATCTTGCTTCGCTTTCCGTGGATTCATTCTTCGTAAAGAGTATCACCGACACCTCCCCTATTATAGTTTCGTCGGAGAAGTATTCATCATACCGATAGAATTTACTCTCCATTATATTTTCCAAATGTTTGCCATATTCCCACGTCCAAAAAAGGAATTTGTAGAAAGGCTTCTCCTGCAAATGAATAACGAGCGTAGATATATCATAAATATCCTTCGTGCGGAATGTGGCACAATAATACACTTTGCCTTGATATCGAAAAAGTATCGAACAATCTTTGTATGCATCTTTCGAGTATATTCCCGATGGTAATACTATCTGGTTTTTCATGAATACATTAGGTTTGTATATCACCTTGCTTTGATCTTCGTACTCATAGACAAAATATATTTCGAAATCATTGTTCAGCACCTGTTGCTTCCCATTATTCCAAAACTGAACATCCACATTAAATTGAGCCATCGCAATCGATGAACCGACAACCATACTCATTAACAATGCAATAAACTTTCTCATATTCTATTCTATTTTGGCATTAGCTTTTATATCTTTGAATTTTTCCATATACCTGCCGAACGTCTCCTTCATACCCTGATATTGTTGCTCGAACAGTTTATCATATTCATCTCCTGTAATCGGCTTTATTCTGTCGTTTATGTCATCTTCCGTTCTGCCTGTGAACCCGCCGCCCAACTTGCTGCACACCCTTCTATCTCCTTCGAAGTAATGTTTGGTGTAGCCTTTGATAAGGCTGCTAATTATACTACTGTCTATATTTAGATAATTGTGCATCTCTCTGCCAAATTTCCGATTTTACATCAGCGTCAATATAACCATACTTAACCACAGAAGAGTCTTTACAACCATCTTCGAAATAATAAAATGGTATCTGCCATCGAAATAATTGAGCCACGATGGCCACTGATAAATATAACGAATCGTGTATAGAGGTTTTATCTGTTGATTTTACTTTCCTATCACATAGATTGAAATTCATTTCATGATTCTCATGAAAATAATACGAAAGAAACATCTTCTTATCCTTACACAAAAATTCAAATACAGGATCTGTGTATTCAATGTCACAAAACCAATTATATATATCTTTATTCTTTTCAGTCTCCGTACTTCCTCTCGGGGGAAGATGAATTATTACTTCTCCATTTAATATGCGCTTTACATACGATATATATTCCTCATTGTTCTGAAATCTAATACCTTTTTTCAATAGATAGAGTTCTAAATTATCATCGTATATCATTATTTCTTTTCTTACTTCTCCATACATCACAGGTATAATCAATGCGTAGTCATAATAAGTACAATCCCTACACCTACAATGATAATTAGTAAGTTCTTCTATAAATTCATCGTTTTTATTCGTTGAATCTACTTGTGCGAATAGTGATATGGACATAGACAATATCACCGAGGTGAGATAAATTCTTTGCATTTTATTCTTGGCTTGAAAAATACTTTTTGTGATTTTCTTTTGTTTCTTTGTTCCTTAGGCAAATATCCGGAAATATCCATATCCCCATATTTTGTCAAGAAGAAACATTATCACAATGGCTAAAATATTCGAACTGCTTTCATTATGGTTTTTCTTATTGTTAGGCTCTGCAAAGATAAGGTGAATTTGTTCAAACCTCCAAATTTTCTTTTGTTTTTCTCTTTCAATGTATGTAAATCGGCAAAGGGCTTTCTTCTCGTTCTATATCGTCAAATTGTTGAATTTACGTGTTTGTGTTCTTGTTTCCTTAATTGCGATGCAAGAAAACAAAGTTGTATGGTTTGCGGGATTTCTTTCGTGTTTCGGGGTGCTTTCCTCCCAAAATATTGCTTCCTGTATATCGAAATCGGGTCTTTCTCCAAAAAGTCGGCGTTTCTTTCCAAAAAGACGAAGTCTTTTGTCTCGAAAAACGAAGTTTCAGCACCACTAACTCTTCGTTTTCTCGGAATAAAACGCCGTTTTCCGTCCTCAAATACGGCGTTTTATTTTCTTCAATCGCCAAGATTTTTGCAAGTACTTGGGAAGTAATTATTTATCATTACCTCTTATTCTCGCAAAATTTTCAGAGTGGGCATTCTTCGTTGGTTTCAGGTCCTGCCTTGGAGTTAGTGAAACTGAAAATCGTTAATCAAAACCTCCGCAAAATCCTCAAATGGTAAAAAATGTAAAAAGTGAAATAGCGAGCCGAAAAAGGAAAGAATGATAAGGTGGAAAAGAGCATGGAAAGGGAGAAAAAGAGGGAGATTATGTCCTCACCGATGTCGCAATCGGCATAGTCCCATGTTTTAGTCATTGACATTGAAAAATGAAATAGAACGAGAGTTCAACCTATCCATGGCAGTGAGGTTGCCAAACGATATAGCAAACACGTATGCTGCAATCGAAAATTGGCGATAGGTTGTATAAACCACGATTCGATGCACATAACCAACTTAAAAGAGTATAGAACGCAAAAGAGGAATAGAAGCATATAACGCTTTTCGCTTTTTCGACTTACTTGCATTCGGAAGATTGATTTGTCCGCAGCATTCTATTCCGTCGAAAGAAGGAAGGCTGCGGCAAAAAGGAAACCGGCATCGAAATCATGACGATTGCCGATACCGGTTTTACTTTTGAAAAACTAATTTTCGAGAAAGCCTACTTGCTCAAAGGAATAAAAGCCAACTTGAAGCCTACTCCGTGTTGATTTACGATATCGACATTAGGGTCTTTTCTCAAATATTTTCTCAATTTGGTGATGTAAACGTCCATGCTTCGAGCATTGAAATACGTGTCGTTTCTCCAAATTTTCTGCAAGATGGTGCTTCTGTCAACAACTTGGTTAGGTGTCAAACAGAATATTCTCAACAATTCTGCTTCTTTGGAAGTAAGTTTAAGGTTTTCCTTTTCTCCCGTTTGAGGATTTGTGTAGGTCATCATCTGACGGTTGTAATCGAACAAGAAGTTGGAAATCTCGAAAATATTCTCGTCATCGGAACTTACTCTTGTACGTCTCGTGATAACGTTTATTCTCATCAAGAGTTCATCCATCGAGAACGGTTTGGTAAGGTAATCGTCCGCACCCAAAGCAAAGCCGTTGAGTTTGTCTTGTTCCTGATTCTTTGCGGTAAGGAAGATTATCGGAACATTCTTCTTTATCTTCTTGATTTCGATTGCGGCGGCAAATCCGTCCTTTACGGGCATCATCACATCGAGAATACACATAGTGTATGTGTTATTCAAGAATAAGTCAACCGCTGCTGCACCGTCTTTCGCCAAAGTACAGGAAAAACCTTTTTGTTCCAAATAAGCTTTCAAAAGAGGACCCAAATTGATGTCGTCTTCTGCCAATAAAATTTTTGCTTGCATCATATCGATTCTGTTTTATTGTGTTTCTGTGCCTTTAACAAAAGAGCCTCGGAAAGGTTTAATTAACCACGAAGCTCTTTACTGTTTTTCTGATTTCATTTTACTAATCTGAACAACTTGTTCCAACGAATTTTGCCCAAGCCTGTTTTGTCTTTGTTGATTGAAAGCCATACAAATGAGGCTTTTCCGACGATATGGTCTTCCGGAACGAAGCCCCAATAACGGCTATCCGCCGAATTATGTCTGTTATCGCCCATCATCCAATAGTAATCCATCTTGAAGGTGTATTGTCTTGCGAGTTTGCCATTGATATAGTAGTTTATGCCGCGACGTTCCAGCTTGTTGTTTTCAAAAATCGTTATCGCTCTTTCATAAAACGCCAAGTTCTCTTCGTTCAAGGTGATTGTCATGCCTTTTTTCGGTATTTTGACAGGTCCGTAGAAATCTACGTTCCAACGATACTTGTCGATGAATGGGAAGAGATTGCCATCGGCAAAGCCTTTCATCGTGGTAACCCTCTCCACAGCCTCCACGTATGGCAGTTTTTTCAAATCCTCTATTATTTCCGCCGACAAAGGAAGCGTGGCATGGGTAACCGCTTTTGCAACCGTGGCACTGTCTATGCCCATTCGCAAGAAGAAATCATTCTTGTCGTACATCTGCAAATCCGGGTGAAAGAAAACCCTGCACGGAATCTTGACCGCATTATCCACAATCTCGGAATAGTTATACCCGTCTTTGTTCAACGGCAACACCTCTATACCGTAAGGATTTTTTTCCAACTCTCCGATTTGCTGTTTGTTCAAATCGATGTAGCAATAAGAGTACATCATAGCCATGTCCTCCTTGGATACGCCTATGTTCACAAGTTCCTTTTCATTCAAGGCATTATTGTTCGTTGTGATTATCTTGTATGTCAACTCGAAGTCCCGAGGGCTTTCAATCTGCTTGGAATCTATATAAACGATGCCGTTTTCCAACATGATGGTCTCCCCCGGCAAGCCTATACATCTTTTCACGAAGTTCTCTCTCTTGTCCACCGGTCTGGCAATTATGTCTCCGAATCTGTTCTTGTCCGACCATACGGCATCTCTTCCCACCTGTCTGACCAAGGAATAGTAACTTACATTACTCTGAAAGGCTGTCGATAACGTATCTCCGTCGGGATAGTTGAACACCACGGCATCTCCCCTCTGCACCTTGCCGAAACCCGGCAATCTGTGGTAGCTGAGCTGAATCCAATCCACGTATGACTTTATTCCGAGCAAAGGAACGGTGTGATGCACCAAAGGAACCGCCAACGGAGTGTTCGGTATCCTCGGACCGTACGCCATTTTGGATACGAACAAATAATCTCCCACCAAGAGCGATTTCTCCATGGACGAGGTGGGAATGGTATAAGCCTCGAAGAAAAACGTTCTTATCACGGTTGCCGCAACGATAGCGAACAATATGGCATCTGCCCAATCTCTCGCAACGGAGATTTTGTACTCCGGCAAATCCTTCGGGTGAGTGTATTCCTCCTTCTTCGCAAATCCCAAAAGCGGAAGAAAGACGAAAGGAAAGATAATGGACAAGAGTTGATACCAAAGATTGTTCTTTTTGAAACATTTGTCCGTCTCTACTATCATCAGCATTATCACGAACACATTCAGAAAAGGAATAAGGCAATAGATGAACCACCAAAACTTCTTATCGATTATTTTAACCCAATACCACACATTCACGAACGGTATCAACACATACCAACTCTTCACTCCTGCTTTTCGGAATATCTTCCACAGTCCTGCAACGCTCAAAACGAACCCCGCCAAAATCAATACCAAATATATATCCATGCTCTTTTTGTTTTTTGATTACAATAATAATTCACGCCTTTCAACGTTCCTCTCTTGTTATTTATTGTTTGACGTTATGAAAAGACTGAATTTGATTTTTTTCCTGCTTGCAGCCGTTACCATGCTTGCACAGAACAACGACAAAGACAAATTGAAAACAGCTAATACCAAGTTGCTTCAAACCATCAACATGATCGACTACTTCTATGTGGACAATCCCGACATGGACAAGCTGTCGGAAAAAGGCATAGAAGCCATTTTGAAAGAATTGGATCCTCACAGCGTTTTCATCAACAAGGACGAAGTGGCGAAGATGAACGAACCCTTGGTCGGCAACTTCGACGGAATAGGCGTCAGCTTCCAATTCATGAACGATACCATACATGTGGTCGAAGTAATCAACGGAGGACCTTCCGAAAAAGTGGGAGTGCTTGCCGGAGACAAGATTGTGAAAGTCGATAACCTCGCAGCAACGGGAGACACCATAAGGAACGATTGGGTTTTCAAACATCTGCGTGGCAAAAAAGGCACGAAGGTGAACATATCCGTCATTCGCGGGGACAGGAAAGAGCCGATAGTGTTCACCATAGTAAGGGACAAAATTCCAATCAACAGCATCGACACATGGTTCATGATAGATAAAGAGACCGGATACGTAAGGCTCAACCGCTTTGCTCAAAGTTCGAGCAAGGAACTCACGGACGCTTTAACAGAATTGCAGAAAGAGGGAATGAAGAGCCTTATTCTCGATTTGAGAGGCAACGTCGGCGGATACCTTAACACAGCCTTCGAAATATGCGACCAATTTCTCAGCGACGATAAGTTGATTGTCTATACCAAAGGCACGAAGTCTCCACGTCAGGAACTGAGAGCCGAGAAGAAAGGCATATTCGAGAAAGGGCGGTTGGTCATCATGGTCGATGAAGGTTCCGCATCGGCTTCCGAAATTCTCTCCGGAGCCGTTCAGGACTGGGATCGAGGTGTCATAGTCGGCAGAAGAACATTCGGAAAAGGTTTGGTGCAAAGACCGTTCGACCTTTACGACAAGTCCCAAATACGTCTGACAACCTCACGCTACTACACACCGAGCGGAAGGTGCATACAAAAGCCGTACGATGACGGAGTGGAAGAATACCAAAAGGATTACTACAAACGCTACTCCCATGGCGAATTGCTTTCAGCCGATTCCATTCACTTCCCCGACTCTTTGCGTTTCTACACTGCCGGCAAGAGAGTGGTCTATGGCGGAGGCGGCATAATGCCCGATGTTTTCGTGCCGATAGATACCAACAGGGCTTCCGACTATCTCATCAACCTCCGTTCCAAAGGGCTCTTCAACAACTACGCTCTCAAATGGGTCGAAGAAAATCGGGAATCCTTCCTCAAAAAAGCCCCCGAATACAAGGACTTCTCCGAGGAATACGAGAAGATGAACGTATTGGCGGACTTCGAGAAGTACGCCGAACAAGAGGGCGTAAGCAAACGACAAATCAAAAAGGAGTGGGTGAACCAAATAGTCCTCGACTACTTGAAGAAAGAAACCGAGGACACGACCGCAAGCAAATACGGCAGCTACTCCGATTACGCAAAAGCCCTCACAAGCGAGGATAAAATGATTGCGGAAATCATGAAGAAAGCCGAAATCGAAGATGGTAAGTTGCAAAAAGCCAACAAAGAATCCGAGAAGTACATAGCCTCGAGTCTGAAGGCTCTCATCGCCCGCAACCTCTACGGAGTGAAGTACTACTACATGACGATATTCGAGAACGATAGGGAACTGCAAGAGGCAATCGACGTTTTGAAAGACACAAAACGCTACGACAAAATACTCAAAGCAAAATAGAATTTCATGAAACGGCGAAAGAAAAAAAATCTTCCGCCGTTTTAATTTACCGAAACGCCGCCTCTACGGCAGAAGAAAGAAAGAGGAACGCCTGACGACGCTCCTCTTTCTTTCTAAACACCGAACTATGTTATTTCATTCCGTTTGCCGCCTTGACGAACGACACGAACAGCGGACTCGGTTCCTCCACAGTGGAACGGTATTCAGGGTGATACTGAACCCCTATGAAGTACGGATGGGACGGAATTTCGACGACCTCCACCAAATCGCTGTCCGGATTGAAACCCGTCGCAATCATACCCGCCTGCTCGAAGTCCTTCAAGTATGCACTGTTGAATTCGTATCTGTGGCGATGTCTCTCGCTGATAAGCTCTCTTTGGTATGCCGCATAAATCCTTGAACCTGCTTTCAGTTTGCAAGGATAGGCTCCCAACCTCATGGTGCCTCCCATGTTCGTAATCTGCTTCTGCTCCTCCATCATGTCGATTACGGGGTGGGTAGTCGAAGCCATCATCTCCACCGAGTTCGCATCCTTGAAACCTATGACGTTTCTCGCAAACTCGATTACCGCACACTGCATGCCGAGGCAAATACCGAGGAAAGGAATACCCTTTTCACGAGCATAACGCACTGCCATGATTTTACCCTCTATGCCTCGCGAGCCGAAACCCGGTGCAACCAAAATACCGTTCAAGCCGCCGAGGTACTCATCAAGCTTTTCGGGTTCGTCTTCCAGCTTTTCGGAATGCACCCACCTTATTTTGACCCTGCACTGCGTTGCAGCAGCCGCATGAATGAACGCTTCCGAAATGGATTTGTACGCATCTTTCAACTCCACGTACTTTCCCACCAAACCTATGTTCACCTCGCTCAACGGGTTTTTCAAACGGTAAAGGAAAGACCTCCATTTCTCCAAATCCGGCTCACCTTTGGCACTTATGCCCAGTTTTTTCAAAACCTGAATGTCCAATCCCTCTTTCAGCATGTTGAAAGGCACTTCGTAAATCGTAGGAGCGTCGATGGATTGTATCACGGAAGCTCTGTCGATGTTGCAGAACAAGGAAATCTTATCCCTTACGCTCTCAGTCAATTCATGTTCCGTTCTGCATACTATTATATCCGGTTGCACACCCTGCTGCAAGAGGTCTTTCACGGAATGTTGCGTAGGCTTGGTCTTCAATTCCCCCGCAGCCGCAAGGTAAGGCACGTAGGTCAAGTGAACGACAATAGCATTACCCTCCAATTCCCATTTCAGCTGTCTTATACTCTCCACGAAAGGAAGCGACTCTATATCGCCCACCGTGCCGCCTATTTCCGTTATCACGAAATCATACCTTCCCTCCTGCCCCAACAACTTTATTCTTCTTTTGATTTCGTCCGTAATATGAGGAATTACCTGCACCGTACCGCCGAGATAATCTCCCCTCCTCTCCTTTTCTATCACGGATTGGTAGATACGACCCGTCGTAACATTGTTCGCCTGAGACGTTCTCACGTTCGTGAACCTCTCATAGTGTCCCAAATCGAGGTCTGTCTCCGCACCGTCCTCCGTAACGTAGCACTCGCCGTGTTCATACGGGTTAAGCGTACCCGGATCTATGTTTATATAAGGATCCAACTTCTGAATGGTTACCGAATAGCCCCTTGATTTGAGAAGAACCGCCAAGGAAGAAGAAATGATGCCCTTACCCAATGAAGAGGTAACGCCTCCCGTGACGAATATGTACTTTGTATTAAGCATAAAACCCATGTTTTAGTAGAAAAACTAACCTATACGGTTTGCAAAGGTAGTCAAAAAAAACGTTGTGCAGCCCTTTCCGTCCCATAATCTTTCCATCTGCACACCGGCAAAAGCCGCCATACCGACCTTATCGCACTTATGCAAGCCCACCTGCCCGCCAAGCACTTGTCGAAACGCCCTTCCGGTAAATCGAAACGGCGTAAGAATTTACCGAAACGCCCTAAGAATTCCACCGAACGGCAATTCGATTAACGGAGAAGAAGATGTATAAAACATGAATGAAATAATCGCAATGGTAAAGGCCTCATAATCTTCACCTTATTTTCCCATGACATTGAAATAGTCCTCTTTTGAAAGACCTAAATTTCTCAAAGTATTCTTCACTATAAATTCGGGAACAGGCTCTATATGAGATTGCAAAATTACAGGGCGTTTAAGTCCTTCCCTAACCCACTTTTCATGCCCTCCTTAGATAGAAGAACATACACAACCTATCTTTTTCAAAAACGTTCTGAAGTCTTTGAGAGATATATTGCCGAGTTTTCTCGTCGTCATATCGCAACTCTTTTTGAAAACTTGGAATACCTCGGTTTTTGAAGAACATTTTTAAGTGTGGAATTTTGTCTCAACATAATGTTTACGGCAGGTTCATTCGTCATATCGCCTTTCACTGCCCAACCATGGTTTTTCAAGTCGTCCAACAGGGTGTTATTCGACATACAGTAGTGCAAATATTCTTTCAGAACAATATCGAATGATTGTTTAGCCTCCTTTCGATTGGAACCATAGCCGCTTAAATCCAATGAAGGACAATACGCTATTACGCAATTATCCTCCTCGAACAAATAAACGCTTATATTTATGTTCACTTTCATCTTTACCCCTTTTGTGTGCAAAAGTACAAAAATATTATCACCTGAATGATTCGTTCATTCAAGGTCTGTGTTCTCGGAACTATAACTCCACCACGGGGACGGACTGCCAGTCGATGAGCTTTTCGGCGGTGGTTATGTCCGTGAAAGTGTATTCCGTCAACCAACGCCGCAGTTTCTTTTCCGCTCCTTGCAAACCGACGTAGGATTTGAACTTTCTTGCCGGCGAAATGTTGCCTACAACGGGCTGTGCGGCATCGAAATCCCGTGGGTGTACGTAGGTCAGAAGGTAATCCTTGTTTCGTTCGGAGAAATACCGTATCAATCCGTAGGGAAGCAGACGGAAATAACCTCCTCCGAGGAAGCCGAAGCCTTTTCCGAGGAATGAAATCAATGTGGGCGGAAACTCCTTTATCGTTCTGCCTTTGTATTCGAGCAAACAGGGCTTTGCTCTTTCTATTATCTTCTTTCCGAATTGGTGATTGATACTTACGCATGAGCAATCCGTCTCAATGCCGCAGTCGAAAAGCACTTTCACATAATCTTTATTCAATGCAAATCGCGGGGCTCGGAACTTGGATACGCTCTTCCCTGTCAAGGCTTCAACGGTGTCCTTGGCTCTCAGAACGTCTTGGCGGAACTCTTCCGTGGACATTTTGGTCGCTTCCACATGTCTGTATCCGTGCAAACCGATGTCAAAACGCCGTGCAATCTCTTGCAATATGTCCGTGTGCTTATCGACAATCTCTCCGGGGTAAAAGAAAGTGGCTTTGATGTTCATGTCATCGAGAATATCCAACAGCAATCCGACTTCCTGTTCCAAGCGGGATTCATAATGCACATCGTAATTCACTCCAGATAAAGTAAATTCCTCAACGTCTATTGTCAGTATATTCATCTTGAAAAGCCTTTCCTTGTTATTGATTTCACGAAACCATAACGCAAAACAAAAAGGAATATTTTTCATGCTTCATAAGACCGCCGAAAAACAACCGTTCCAACCGCCGAAGCGTAAATCCGATATTTTTTTTCGACGATTTCTTTGCTCTGTAAAAAAAACTTGTACATTTGCAAGCACAAAATTGTTAAATCATACACTTATGAAGAAATTAAAAAGAGTATCGGTGCTTGTTATTGCCTTGATTACAATGACACCTGCGGCATGGTCGCAAACGGCAAAAGAGGTTCTGACCAAGGTTTTCGAGAATGTGGAGAAAAACTACAACCTTGCAGATGTTTACAAACGCTATGATGCAAAATATGTCTGTTTTATAGACGGAAAGATGAAGCGTGCATTCAAACAAGATGTGATACTGAACTATCCGAAAGAGTCCGCAAAACTATCGGAGATGGTATGGTATTCCAATAAGAGTTTCCCAAGTAAGCGTCTTCGGTTCAAAGAATTGAATATCGATGTGGTTCGTAATATGTATGGCAGTTTCATTAAGGATTCGGAGCGTTTCTTTACGAGTATGGACAGTTTGACTTTGAACGAAGAGGGTAACCAATATGTGGTAAGTTGGGTTTCAAACGGCAGCAAAGGCGTCTTCCACACCATTTTGCATGTCGATAAAGACGACTTTGCCGTAGTTGGAGCCGACAAGACGTTTTACCGTGAAAGCAATAAGAAAAAGAATTTGTTCAGGTGGTTTGTCGTAAAGCAAATCGAATACAGTACAACTCATACTTACGGTAAACAGAATGGCAAGTATGAACTTCTTTCTTTTACCGAAAACCAGAGAAATGTTGTTGATTATGCAATTATCGGCGAGGACAAGACATGGAGCAGTAACAGAATCGATTTTTCCGGCTATTGCGACAATCCGAATAATAAAAAGAACAACAAAGAGTCCATCAGTCATGAAGAGGCTTCGGCTTTGGCTGCCGAGATTATCAAATAAGTTGTCTCGTATTGCAGTACCGGCACATAGGGAAAAAGAGAGGTTGTTCCGTAAATGGAACGACCTCTCATTTTTTGTGTTATGGCAAAAGCCGAAAGGCTTATGCCACTATGTTGATTATTTTTTTCGGTACGTAGATGATTTTCTTTACTTCCTTACCATCAAGAAACTTCTGCACATCGGCATTGGCTTTTACGACTTCTTCCAATGCAGTGCGGTCGATGTCAAGCGGGAATTCAAGGAATGTTCTCGTCTTTCCGTTTATGGAAACGGGGTATTTGAAACTGTTTTCTTCCAATACACCTGCATCAAACTTAGGAAAGGCAACTCGACTTATGCTTTCGGCATGTCCCAACTGCTGCCATAGTTCCTCGCAAATGTGAGGAGCAAATGGGGAAAGCAGAATGGTAAGAGGTTCTATGATGGAACGTTTGTTGCATTTCAAGGCTCCGAGTTCGTTGACGCATATCATGAAGGTGGATACGGCGGTATTGAGCGAGAAACGCTCTATGTCGTCCTGTACTTTCTTGATTGTGCGGTGCAGGGTTTTGAGTTCGTCGCGGCTTGCCGCCTCTTCGCTGATGTCGAAGGTTTCTGCCTTGTGGCTCAAAAGCCAGAACTTACGGACGAAACGGCTTACGCCCTCGATGCCTTTGGTATCCCATGGCTTGGATTGCTCTATCGGTCCGAGGAACATTTCATAGAGGCGGAGAGTGTCCGCTCCGTATTTCTCGACGAGGTCATCCGGATTTTGGACATTGTAGAGGCTTTTGCTCATCTTCTCGATCTCGCTGCCGCAGATGTATTTGCCGTCTTCCAATTCAAATTCCGCATCGGCGAACTCTGCTCTCCATGCACGGAACTTGTCCAAATCCAAAACGTCATTGTCAACCATATTGATGTCAACGTGTATGGGGTCGGTGTTGTAGGCGTTCTTCAAGTTGAATGACACGAATTTGTTGCTGCCTTTAACTCTGTAAACGAACTGACTTCGTCCCTGTATCATGCCTTGGTTGATGAGTTTCTTGTATGGCTCGTCCTTGCATACGATTCCGAGGTCGAAGAGAAATTTACAGATGAAGCGTGAATACAGAAGGTGTCCCGTTGCATGCTCGCTGCCTCCCACGTAAAGATCCACGTTTTCCCAATAACGGTTTGCCTCTTCGGATACGAAGGCTCGGTCGTTGTGCGGATCCATATAGCGAATGGAGTAAGCGTTCGAGCCTGCGAAGCCCGGCATTGTATTGTAATCGTAACGCCAACCCTCTTTCGTACACCAGTTCTTGGCTCTTGCAAGGGGTGCATCGCCGTTTTCCGTCGGCAGATATTTATCTACTTCGGGTAATTTCAAAGGGAGTTCCTCTTCGGGCAAGGCGTATGGAATGTCGTCTTTGTAATAAATCGGGAAAGGCTCGCCCCAATATCTCTGACGCGAGAAGATGGCGTCTCTCAAACGGTAGTTCGTAGTGCCGAAACCGAGTTTCATCTCCTCTATCCGGTGTATTGCCGTCTTAATTGCCTGTTTTACGTCCAAGCCGTCGAGGAAATCGGAATTCACGAGTGTGCCTTCTTTGCTGTCTTTGCTCTCCTGCCAAAGCGAGGTGTCGCTTGGTTGTTCGCCTTTCGGTACGACGACCTGAACAATCGGCAAATCGAACTTGCGGGCAAAGGCAAAGTCTCTGCTGTCATGGGCAGGCACTGCCATCACGGCACCGCTTCCGTATCCGGAAAGGACGTAATCGGAAATCCAAATCGGTATTCTCTTGCCGCTGAAAGGGTGAACGGCATAGCTGCCTGTGAAAACACCGCTCACTTTCTTCACTTCGCTTTGTCTTTCACGCTCGCTGCGGTTCTTGGCAAAGGCAACATATTCTTCAACCTGCTGCTTGCATTCGGGACTTGTGAGGGTCGGTATCATTTCATGCTCCGGACAAAGCACCATGAAGGTAACTCCGAAGATTGTATCGGCTCTTGTGGTGAATACTTCCAAGGTTTCGCCGCTTTCCGTCTTGAAGTTAAGACTTGCTCCACGGCTTTTACCTATCCAGTTTCGCTGTATTTCTTTTATGGAATCCGTCCAATCCAAATCCTCCAAGCCGTTGAGCAATCTCTCTGCGTATGCGGTTATTCTCAAACTCCACTGACGCATCTTCTTTCTTTCGACAGGGTAGCCTCCTCTTACGCTTACGCCGTTCACGACTTCATCGTTGGCGAGTACCGTACCCAATTCGCTGCACCAGTTGACCATGGAATCGGACAGATAAGCCAAACGATAGTTCATAAGCATGTCGCTCTTCTGCTTTTCGGTGAAGCTGTTCCATTGTTCTGCCGTGAATGTCTCGCAATCGGAGTGTGCGGCGTTTATTCCGCCCTCTCCTCCGTTGCCTTGCTTGGAAAAGACTTCTTCAAGCTCTGAAATGGGGCGTGCTTTCTGCGTATCGTTGCAATAATAACTGCCGAATAATTTGAGGAATATCCATTGCGTCCACTTGTAATAGCATTCGTCGCATGTCCTTACCTCTCTGTCCCAATCGTATGACAATCCCAAGATGTCCAACTGCTGCCTGTATCGGTTGATGTTGCGTTCCGTCGTTATGGCAGGGTGTTGTCCCGTTTGGATTGCGTACTGCTCTGCCGGCAATCCGTAAGAATCATAACCCATGGGGTGAAGCACGTTAAAGCCTTGCAGACGCTTGTAACGCGAAAAGATGTCCGAGGCGATGTATCCCAAGGGGTGACCGACGTGAAGCCCCGCTCCCGACGGGTAAGGGAACATATCCAAGACGTAATACTTGGGTTTGCTTTTATCGATTTCGGCTTTGAAAGTTTTATGTTCTGCCCAATAGGCCTGCCATTTGGCTTCTGTTTCTTTGAAATTGTAATCCATTTTTCAGTCTTGCTTTAATATCAATTCGACAACGTTTTCCACATGTTGGGTATGGGGAAACATATCCACGGGACGAATTCTGCCTACATTGTATTTCTCTTTCAAAAGGAAGATGTCCCGAGCCTGTGTTGCGGGATTGCAGGAGATGTAAACGATTTTGCGTGGGGCTATCTTCAATATTTGTTTGACCACGCTCTCTGCCATTCCGGCTCTCGGCGGGTCGGTGATTATGATTTGCGGACGACCGTTTCGAGTTACGAAATCGTCGTCGAGTATCTTCGCCATGTCACCTGCATGGAATACTGCGTTGTTTATGCCATTGTATTCGGCGTTCGAACGTGCGTCTTCCACCGCGTCCTCCACATATTCCACGCCTACGACTTTCTTTGCCGAGCGTGCAATGTAGTTGGCTATCGTTCCGCAACCTGTATATAGGTCATAAACCGTGTCTTCTTTCGTTATCTCCGCAAATTCCGCCGCTTGGCGATAAAGTCTTTCGGCTTGCAGCGAATTGGTTTGGTAAAAGGTCTTAGGGCGTATTTTGAAGCGTAGAGCCTCTCCCCCGTCGAATGCCGCCATGCGTTCTTCCATGAAATCCTTTCCCGAATACAATATTATGTTTTGGTCGCCGAGAGTGTCGTTGAACTTCTCATTGACACAATACATGAGGGAAGTGATTTGCGGAAAGTTGGTTTTGAGGTCTTCGAGCAAAGGTATGATTTCCTCGCTCTGCGAAGCGAAAACGACAATGACCATAAGGTCTCCCGTACCGGTCGTACGGATAATAAGGTTTCGCATCAAGCCATCGTGATTTCTTATATCGTAGTACGGTAATGCGTGTTCGCTGCAATAAGTCCTCAGATGGTTGCGGATTTCGTTCGACGGCTCCCGCTGCAAGGCACAATACCCGATGTCCAAAACCTTATCGAAGAAACCGGGTACGTGAAAGCCGAAAGCCCCTCGGGCAGGCATGGTTTTATCGTAGTTTTCCACCCATGCTTTTGTGGAGAAGGTATATTCTAATTTGTTGCGATATTCGCTTGTCTTCTCGGAAGGCAGAATGGGAAGCATGTGCGAGCAATCCGCCTTGGCGATACGCTCCAAATTATCCCTGACCTGTTTTTGTTTATAGAAGACTTGGCTTTCGTAATTCATCGTCTGCCATTTGCAACCGCCGCAAACGGTGAAATGTTCGCACAACGGTTCCACCCTGAGGGGCGAATACTTGTGGAATTTCACAGCCTTGGCTTGTGCGAAGTTCTTTTTCTTGCGATAAACCTCCAAATCCACCACATCTCCCGGCACGACAAAAGGCACGAACACCACAAGGTCATCTACCTTCGCAATACAGTTCCCCTCCGAACCGGCTTCCAATATCTCGACCTGTTCGAGAATCAATCTCGTTTTCGTTTTCTTCAACTTCATCACCCGATTATGAAAAACACAAAAAAGAAGCATTGGAATACTTCAATGCTTCTCGTAAATATCTTTCGGTTTCTCTCTTATCAAAAAAGAGCGGTAAACTATCTCTCGTCAGAAACGGTTAGTTTGCGTCTGCCGTGAGCTCTACGAGCAGCTAAAACTCTCCTACCATTGGCCGTTGCCATTCTTTCTCTGAAACCATGCTTGTTTACTCTTTTCCTGCGTGAAGGTTGAAATGTTCTTTTCATCGTATGTTACTTGTTTTTGAGGTGCAAAGGTACGATATTTTTTCATACGGACGACACTCCGATTGATTTTTTTTGTCGTTTCGGCGTTTTTTGTTCCTCTTTTCTTGGAAGTAAGGTTTTTTTTCGTACATTTGCCGACTGTTTCCGCAAAGGAGAAAAAGTATTAAAAAACAATAAAAGCGGCTTCACTGTCGCAGGAAAGCATGGACAGGAGATTGAACGACATATTGGAACTCGACGAATCGCAAATCGGATTGCTGAATCTCATAGCGGTCGAGAGGCTGATCGAAAAGCACCCTTATACATCTTTATTATATGCCTTTGCCGCAAAGTTTGCGAAAGTTCTCGGCAACCAAAACGGCGATAAATACCTGTTGCAGGCGGCTGCTTACTCCTTCGACCGCACAGGATTGAAGAACTTCATGGAAAATCCGCTGAAAAACCATCTTCAAAAGCCCCTTTCGGAAAAGCCGGAAACCGTTCCCGCTCCTGCAATCGAAGCAAAAAAAGACGATATACTCGACGAAATAAACCTGTACAAAGAACCCGGTCTCTCGGAGAACCCGACAAAAGAGGAGGTTATCGAAAGATTTTTGAAAATAGAAAATCCGAAAGTCGGAAAGGTCTCTTCGGAGGAAGAAAGTCCCGTAATAGACGAAATATTAAAGCAATCGGCAAACGATGACTTCAAAATCGTAACCGAAACAATGGCGAAAATATACCTCAAACAAGGCAATAAAGACAAGGCACTGCAAATTTATCGTCAATTAACAGCCCTTAATCCAAAAAAAAGTGCTTACTTTGCAGACCGAATCAGAGAATTGGAAGAAAATAAATAACACACAAAAAACAGTAAAGAAGAAATGTTTGTATTCGTAACAGTATTGATTATCGTGGTTGCCGTTTTGTTGGCAATAGTGGTATTGATTCAGAATTCCAAAGGTGGCGGATTGGCAGCCAACTTCGCTGCACAGAACCAATTCATGGGAGTAAGGAAAACGGCAGACGCTTTGGAAAAAGCAACGTGGACATTGGCAGGAATAATGTTGGTTCTATGCCTTGTGGCAACCGCTTTCACACCGGGAAAGACCGCTGTGGAGAGCAACAACGGCACACAGTTGGATCCTAATGCGATAAAGACGACCGTCCCTGCAAAACAAGCCCCTGCATTGCCTGCCGCACAACCTGCTGCAACGCCGAACGCAAATTAGGATAACAATCGTAAATCCATAAAACAGGAGAACAACGCATCACTAAGAGCGTTCGTCTCCTGTTTTTTCGTACCATAAGAAAACGAATCGCCGTTTCACGAAATCCTTTCGGCGATTTATTTTCATGAAACGCCCTATCTGTTTTTACTTTCCGCCTTTCGTTCTCGGAGAGAATCTATTCCGATTATCAAAAACACCGAAAAGCATAACTATATGCAAGAATACATTCCATGCGAACCACGACTGTTCGTTTACATGGAATGTATGCAAAGACGCATCACAAGCCGAAGCTTGCAACACATCGGTTTATGGGAAGTAATTCAAATGGTTTTATTCCTCTTTTGAAGCAAGAATTCGGCAGAACTCCTCACCGCTCAACAAGGCATTCGTTTTGAGGAGACTTATCGAAAGAAGATTTTTCACGAAACGTACATCGGAATCAGGATACAGTTTTCGCAAGGAATTGCAAGTGCTTATGCGGAAAGTTTTCGAACTTTGATTTTCGTTGCAAATCATCAGGATACGCTTTTCTCTCGTTTGCTTGTCCACGCAGGTCTTGCAGAAAAACGCATTGAAGACAATGACATAATCATACTCCGACACAAGGCAGTCCGTCTCCTTTCCGCTCTTGTCTTCCAATTTTACGGAGCAATTATTTTGTGCGGAAATCGAAAGGCTTGCAGTAATACATATTAAGACCGCCGACAATATTTTCTTCATCTTGGCTCGGTTTCATTGTTGTTTTGAAATATGTGCCGTCATCGAATATCGGCAATTCTTCTTTCCAAATCAAGTCGTCCAAATCAGGCTGCTCTTTATACGAATAAGAGAAAACCCTCTCCGCCTGCCTTGTTTTCAGGTTCAACTTGAAGAACTCGGCAGCTCCACCATTGCCGAAGAGAGAATATTCGATGAGCAGATTATCTTCATCGATGAAGCACTGCTTCGTATTCAAACCATAAGCATTGTCCTTTGAGAAAACAAGATTCTGATGAAGTATGAGAGCAGGATTTTTCGGAGCTTTATCACAAAGCAATATCACTTCGGGAGTGAACAATGCGTTCAAGCGTTTTTCCGTTGCCTCATAGCCGTCTTGCGAAGGAAATCCAAGCGTATCCGAAACATTCAAATCGTAATCCAAAAGATAAACCTCGGATTTCAAAGGGTTGAGAAACGAGATGCGTTCTTTGCTGCAGGAAAAAAGATTGACGAAAGAATAAAGATTAAGGAAGATGGCTCTGTCGAAATCGAAGACCCTTTCCCGTGAAATGCGTTTTTCTTCCAAATCATATATGGCAAGAGTATAATCTCCGTACTTTTCGATGGGGTTATTGTAGTACTTATCGCATGCAATCACGACTTTGTTGCCGCAAACACCTATAATCCTGTGATATTTCGCATTATATATGTCATCGGTTATGGGAAAAACCTCCTTGATGAACCAAGCCTTATCGTCCCTCTCGTACTCCGCAATGCCGTAACCGTAAGTCGTAAACAATTTTCCCTCGGAAAAAATCATCGATGTGGGAATTGTCCAATGGAACCTGTCCTCCCCCGTTACTATTCTGACATTGGGAATGCTGTCCTTTATAATCGTTTCTCCTTTCAGCTCGAACACAGGTATGAATTCCAAATCTTCGGCAGATAAAAAGAACATCTTCTTATCCGTATAAGTCGCAACCTTTGTCAAAAACGCCTCCTCCGTCCCTGTAAGGAAGAGATTATCGAACTCTTTCAGCAAAGACTGTGCCGAAAGACTGCTTCCATGGAGCAGGAAACCGAAACATGCGACAAAAAAAAACAATCGCTTTAACATACACCTTTCCTTTCTATATGTATCGTGGAATAATTATATCCGGACTTCGCTTTGTTTTCGCCGAACGCCGAAAGAATTTTTCAAAACCGCATTTCGGTGCTTTCTTTCTCGCTTTCGTTTTTGCAATACGGCATTACAACCGCTTCCTCGCAAATCAAGAACGAACCGTTCAAAGAATGAATAAACCGTGAAACCGTTTCTCTTATCCGTATTGCCGACAAGCGGATACAAAAATCCAGATACACGGCAGTGTTTCGCCGTATATCCGGATTGTAATGCTTATTAGCAAACACCAAGTTCGATCATTGAATCTGCAACTTTGATAAAGCCTGCT
>SAMEA104315430__coassemble_242_pt1 | contig 27843 bp, 24 predicted proteins | sample SAMEA104315430__metabat2_low_PE_047 | metagenome-assembled genome bin SAMEA104315430 (sample SAMEA104315430) | gut metagenome | biome: Monkey gut; feature: monkey-associated habitat; material: faeces | place: China | collected 2013
CACAAAAGCTGATAGTCGAATAAGCAGACAATCGGTAAACACTTCAAGGGGAGCCGCATGGCTCCCCTTTTTCGTTTCTATAAACAATTAAAAAAGAGAAGCGGCACAAGTCAGTTGTGCCGCTTCTCTTTTAATGACGATGGTTTTCTACAATTTTATTTCTTCTCCCGAGGCGTTGAGGAATACGTATTCCATAATGCCTGTTTCAGTCGAAGTCTTTACTTTTAATTTGATACCGTATCGTTTCGCCCATTGTTTTTTCTGGTTGTTGAACAACCCTTTGTTTATGTATGAAGTAACGAAAGGGTGTGCCAAGAGAGTGAGCTGTTTTTCGTTCTGCTCCTGAGCAAGATACTTTATGTCGCTTTCTATTTCGTTTATAATAGAAAGAGAGGATTGTATTTTGCCGCTTCCCTTGCAGACAGGGCATACTTCCGAGAGATCGACACATATTGCAGGTCTTACTCTCTGTCTCGTTATCTGCATGAGGCAGAATTTGCTCAAAGGTAATATCGTATGCTTTGCTCTGTCTTTCTGCATTTCCTCTTCCATCTTGTTGAGAAGAAGTTTGCGATTGGCTGATACTGCCAAATCGATGAAGTCGATTACTATGATACCGCCTAAATCTCTCAAACGCATTTGTCGGGCTATCTCTACGGCAGCCTCGCAATTAACAAGGAGGGCATTCTCTTCCTGATCTTCGGAAGACTTGCTGCGGTGTCCGCTGTTTACGTCTATCACATGCATTGCCTCCGTTTGTTCTATGACGAGGTATATCCCGCTGCGGATTGTAACCACTTTTCCGAAAGAGTTTCTGATTTGTGAGGCTACTCCGAACTGTTCGAATATAGGCGTTTGCATTTTGTACAAATGCAGTATATCTTCTTTCTCGGGACAAATGGAAGTGATGTATCCCTTTATTTCATCGTGCAAGTCGGTATCGTTGACATACACGCTGTTGAATTCCTCTGTCAACAGTTCTCTCAATATGACGGAGGTCTTATCCAATTCGGAAACCAATTTGGCAGGCGGTAAAGCTTTGGGCAACTTCTTCTTTATGGTGTCCCATCTTGCAAGCAAGCCTTTCATGTCATTGTCCAAATCGGCTGCCGATTTGCCCTCGGCTATTGTGCGTATGATAACGCCGAAATTATCGGGCTTTATGCTTTTTATCAGTTTTCTGAGCCTGTTCCGCTCCTCCATGGATTGTATCTTTTGAGAGACGGAGACTTTGTCGGTAAACGGTGTCAACACCAAATAACGCCCTGCAAAGGACAGTTCCGTTGTCAATCGCGGTCCTTTTGTGGAGATTGCCTCCTTGCTTATTTGCACAAGAATAAGCTGTCCTTGTTTTAGGGTTTCTCCTATCTTGCCGCCTTTTTCCAGCTTTTTGTCTTTGAACGAAGCAAAGTCAACCGAATCCAAACTGTTGGCAAGCCCGGCTTTGGTGAATTTTTCAAGGGCATTGTAATACAAGCCCAAGTCGAGATAATGTAGAAAACCATCTTTCGAAAAGCCCACATCCACAAAGGCAGCATTCAAACCCGGCAGTATTTTCTTTACCTGACCGAGGAAGATGTCGCCTACAACGTGGGTCATTTCCGATTTACCTTGATGCAATTCCACCAGACGCTTATCCTCCAATAGAGCAATATCGACACCTGACGGCTTTACATCGATAATCAAATCCTTGTTCACTTGATTTCGGTATTAGATGATTAAAAAAAGTATTGCGAAACACTTATCTGCTCGTCTAAATGTTCCGCAATAGCATTTCAAAAGTCCAACGAGAAGATTATTTCTTCTTATGTCTGTTCTTTCTTAGACGCTTTTTACGTTTGTGCGTTGCCATCTTATGGCCTTTTCTTTTCTTTCCGCTTGGCATAACTCTGAATATTTAGATTGTTATTTTACTTGTTTCACGTTCTTTTTTACCGATTCCATGAAGACCTTTGCAGGCTTGAAGGAAGGTATGTAATGAGCCGGTATTATGATGGTAGTATTCTTGGAAATGTTTCTACCTGTTTTCTCCGCTCTTTTCTTTACGATAAAGCTGCCGAAGCCTCTCAAATATACGTTTTCTGCTTCCGGTCTTGTCAAGGCATCTTTCAGTACAGTCATGAATGCTTCCACAGTTTCCTGAACTGCCATTTTCTCTATGCCTGTTCTTTGTGCAATTTCTGCAACGATTTCTGCTTTTGTCATATTCTTTCTAACCTATTATAATTTATAAAACTCTTCTTCGATACAAGTTCGCTACTCCCCGAGCGAGGACTTAACGACCTCTGGTAGAGTTTGCAAAGATACAAAAAAAATTGATTGGCAAGCAAAAACGATTTATTTTCAGCGGTATTTTGCCGAATATCGTCTCGAACGAGTCGAGTCTTCCAATGAAAAAACATGAAAAATCAGTTCAAGAACTCGTTTCCGTCCTTTATTCTCGAACATAAATAAGTCCATGACAGACTATTCTCTTTCAAGGTGCGGAAAACATACTTCCTGCCCGATTTGTTTGTCAGCTTATTGGAACGAACACAAGGATTTATCCGCAGGAAATACCTATACGGACAACCGAGCTTCCTCGCAAAAGCCGCCATATTCGAAATTGAAGAATCCACCACGACCTCATTATATTCCAAAGGTTGATGGCAATCCTTCTTCCTCACATAAAAACCATACTGTTGCGGGTTCTGCATAAGGATTTTGTATGCCAGAATGCGATACACATACCTTGCCGTCTCCGAATTTATCGCCAACTCCCAATAAGACCTGCATTCCTGCTGCTTCATCTTCGCACGCACTCCCGCCTCACCGCAGTTATACGCCGCACAAGTCAAAGCCCAATCCCCCAACCGTCCATGCACCGCCTTCAAAAACTGCACTGCCGCCTTGGTCGATTTCCTCAAATCATACCTCTCGTCCCACTCCGCATTCACCTCCAAACCATGTTCCTTTGCCGTCGCAGGCATAAACTGCCAAAAGCCCGAAGCCTTTGCCGGCGAGGTAACATCATTCAAAGCACTCTCCGCCACTGCTAAATATTTCAAATCCTCCGGAGCTCCGAACTCCGCAAGCAGTCGCTCTATTTCGGGAAAGAATCTCCAAGAACGCTTCAAAACCAAAAACGTGGAGCTGTGTTGATACATGATAGCCGTCAACTCCCTGTCCAGAGCCTCCCTCACAAACACATTATCCAACGGCACCACCTGCCCGCAAAGGCTCAACGAATCCGGCAAAGGAGCCGAAAAATTTTGCAGATGTTCGTTAATCATACCCCTGTATTCCACCTCGGGCGAAGGCACCCTTTTGGAAAAAATAAAAACCTGACAGCAAATCGAAACAAGCCCGATGGCAACTGCCACAACGCTCAACAGCAACGACCAATTAAATCTTTTCATGATTCGGAACCGATATTTCGTTTACTCCTCGGGAGTATCCATCATATTATACATGACATACTTTTTGTCGATGCGCATCTTAACCTCTTTGAGAGCCTTTTTGATGCGAACCGACGGCTTGTAAATCAGCCTCAGTTTCTTCACAGTCGAGAGATTTATCTCTTTGAAACTGTCCACAGCCTTGGAAGAAAGCGACGGGTGAATGGAACCCAACTTATCCAGTTTCACTCCGCGACCCAACTGTATATTCTCGACAATAATGTCCTGCAATTCACCCAAGGCGAATTGCACCTCATATTCCGTAAGCGTCGTTCTCTCTGCAATCAATTTTGCCATATCATCGAATTCCAAAGGTCGTACGGGATAAAGTTTGAGAAAAAACTTCTCTTTCGACACCCCGTTCTCATGCACCATTTGTTTCTTTGCAATCAATCTCAACATAGTATGAATATATCGAATTAAAAAACAATACTCCTTGTCTGTCGGAAATTTACGTTGTCTTGTGTCTCCTTCATGCTTTGTTTCATTGCATTTATTCCGTCATTGCCTTCTTCCGACCCGCTCGGAGAACACATTCTTTTCGCACTTTCCTGTTACAAACCTTGATGAAAATGTTACCACGCTTGATACTATCATTTTTATCCTTGATTGGAGTAACGGAAAAAGCCCCTTTTTGTTGTATGAAAAGCCGCTTTTTGATGTGTAAAAAGCCCTTTTTTTATATTCAAAAAGGGGCTTTTTTAATCATTATGCTCCGAGAGAAAAACGATGACATCAAGGCAGGGAACGATAAGATAAGGTTCGGCAACAATCGTCTTCAACCGAAATATGTTTGCCTCCGATAAGGGTTCGGAACGGGTAATAAAAAAGGGAGCTTTGCGGCTCCCTTCGTTCTTTGCCTGCTTACGGCTTTATTCGACTATCAACTTGTGCGTTGTTTTATTTTTTCCGCTTATTATTGCAATGGTATAAACTCCGCTTGTAAAGCCGTCGAGCTTGAGTTCATAGCTCTCGCTTCCTTTGGCTATGTTGTCGGTAAGGACAATTCTTCCTTGAATATCGTTGACGATTATTCTTGCATTTGCCGTCAAACCTTTCAAACTCAATGTCGCTCTGTCTTTTGCAGGGTTAGGATAAACGATTGCGGATATTCCGCTTTCGATTTCGGCCAATCCCAATGATTGCGAGGTGGTGAATGTCATGGTTTGTCCCTCATAATCTTCGTCATCTGTCTCTGCAAAGACACGATACTCGTATGCGGTTTCCGATTCCAAATTCGAAATCACCATGCTCATGTTTTCGCCTGCCGAAGTAACAAAGACCTCCAACCATTCGCTTGAACCTTGTTTTCTGTATTCGAAACCTCTCGACGTGATTATCTCACTGCCGCGAGTTACGCTGCCGTGCAATGTTGCACTTGTCTCGGTAATGTCTGTTGCGGCAAGAGTATTCAAGTCCGGAGCAACATTGTTTGTCATAAACGTGGTGCTTGTCCATGGAGAGTTGTTGCTTTCGCATACGGTTCGCAATTCGACCATGTAAACAGTGCTGCCGGTCAGACCTGTGAAAGTCTTGCTTGTTCCGTTCACCGTTTCGGTCGTTCCTCCGTTCAACCTGATTTCGTAAGTGGAAGAAAGTCCGCTCCAACTTACCGTTGCACTCGTTGCGGTTATATTCGTAACGGTGAAGTCTGCCGGAGGATAGCATGGAGCAGGGGCTTCGCCGGTTGTTGTTTCGGTAATGGAAATATTATCCACTATCGCACCGGGTTGATCGCCGTCGCTGCTATCGTTTTTCCATAAGAATACTAATTTTTTCAAAGTATTCGGTTCATTCGGCACGTTAACGCTTATGTGTTCGGAGTTGTCCATGTTGGACATATAGTGGTGTTGCGTATTGCTGCTGTTATTTATTATCACATTTTCCTCCCATTCGCTATCGGCATAGTTGGCATGTCTGTCGGCTTCGAAGATTGAATCTGCCGGAGCCCAAAAGACTTTCAAGAAATCGAAACCTGCTTCACCTCCGACGAGCAAATCGAAGCTTATGGTCAAAGAGTCGCTGCTTCCGGTCAGGAAGGTCTTTTCCGCTATCGCGACGGAACGATTGTTTCTGTCGTATTCTATGCTTGCTCCATCTGATCCGGAAATATATAACGAACCGCTCATCAACTCTGTCGGAGTGCCGATATACCATTCGTTGGCATTATCGTCATCTTTCAAAGACCAACCGTTGTTGCCTGTTGCTTCGAAGTCGCAGGAGTAAGGTATTGAAACGGCATACTGGCTTGTGGAAAATCCTATACTCTTCCATTGCGAACGACTGTCGGTGCATGCGGATCTCACTTCAAGCAAGTACGATTCTCCGGGGGTTAAGCCGCTCAATGTCTTGCTTGTTCCTGTTACGACTTCCGGAACGTCGCCGTTCAAACGGAGTTCATATCCGCTTGCACTGCCGTTCCAGCTTATTGTCGCAGCGTTTTGGCTGATGTCGCTTACCGTTAAATCCGTCGGCTCTTCACATGGTGCATCCACGCCTCTGATCGAGATGTTGTCTATGATGACGGATTCGTCTCTGTCTCTTTCTCCGCCCAACCAAAGGAATACCAATTTCTTCAAAGTGTTGGGTTCGTTCTCCAAAGTGATGCTCATCTGTTGTCTTCCTTCCGAACTGTAGGTATAATATATGGTATCGATTCCGCTGTTGCTCATTATGACATTATCTCCATAGAAAGGACCGTAGTAAGCATAAGGATCTCTAAGATCGTTCGTTGCATCGAAAATGCTATCGGCAGGAGCCCAGAAAATTTTCAAGTAACCAGTCAAGGATGATGTATTTACGCTTGCTTCCAAATCCAAATCTATGGAAATATATTCGCTTGTTCCCGTTTGGAAAAGTTTTTCCGCTATTACGACATCACCCATGCTTGCAATCGTGCTTGCAGTTGCTCCATTGTCTCCGGAGAGATACAATGCTCTGTTGCCTTCTCCTTCCGGTGTTCCCACGAACCATTTGTTCCAACAAATGCCGTTTTTAATCAACCAGCCGTTATTGTCCGTTGCAGAGAAATCGCAGTTGTATGGCAGTGTTACAGGAGTTTGTTGTGTGTAAAATTCAATTCTCTCCCATGGGGAAGAATTTTCTTGCTGACAAAGACTTCTTACTTCGATAAAGTAAGATGTTCCATTTGTCAGACCTGTGAATGTTTTGCTTGTCGTGCTTACCGTTTCTGTCGTGCCTCCGTTCAAACGAACTTCGTAATCCGATGCCGTACCCGACCAACTTATAGTGGCACTTGTCGTACTGATGTTGCTTACCGTCAAATCCGTAGGTGCGTTGCATGGAGCAGAGACTTCTCTTACTTCGATATTGTCGATTATCGCCCCCGGTTGTGAAACATAATCATCATCATTCGTCCATAAGAATACCAATTTCTTCAATGAGTTCGGCTCGTTGGGAATGAATACCTTCATTTCCTGAGTGCCATTCAAACTGCTAAGGTAGTAGTGGGCAGTATCGGTCGCATTACTCATGATGACATTCTCACCGAAACCTCTTTTGGCATAATATACTTTGTTTGTCGAAGCATCGTAGTTGGTATCCGCAGGAACCCAAAAGACTTTCAACATATCGAATTCAGGTTCTCCTTTTACGGTCAGGTCGAATTTGATTGACAGGTAAGGCATCTCTCCGGTTCGGAAGATTTTTTCCGCAATCACAACGGAGCGACCGATTGTGTCATAGCCGGCAGTTTCGCCCTCATCGCCGGAAATATACAATGATCTGCTGTGTCCGGCAGGGGAAGAAAAGGTTCCTACATACCATTTGTTGGCGCATGTATCGTTTTTCAGTATCCAACCATTGTTGCCGGCTGTCTCGAAGTCGCAAGTGTACGGAAGAGATACGGGTACTTGGTATGTAAAACCAAGACTTGCCCATTCGGAATTTTCACCTTCGCAAAGACTGCGTACTTCAAGAGTATAAAACTCATCAGGGGTCAAACCCGTGAATGTTTTGCTCGTTGCATTGACTGTTTCCGGAGTTCCTCCGTTCAAACGTACTTCATAGCTCGATGCATTGCCGTTCCAGTTCAATGTGAAACCTGTTTGGGATATATTTGCCACGGTCAAATCCGTCGGCTCTGCACATCTGCCGTTCACTCCGACGATACTGATATTGTCTATAATCGCTCCGGGTTGATAACCACTACCGCCATCGTTCTTCCATACGAATACCAGTTTTTTCAATGTGTTCGGCTCGTTGGCGATATAGACTTTTTGCCTGCCTTCCGTATTGTAGATATAACGAGAGGCCTCCGAAGGTGCATTACTCATTATAACGTTTGTGATGTAATTACGTTCCGCAAAATATACAGAGTTGTGTGAGGCTTCAAAGTTCGTATCGGCAGGAACCCAAAAGACTTTCAAGTAATCATAATCCCGCTCGCCATCTATTGTAACGTCGAAACCGATTGCGAGAGAGTCGGTCTCTCCTGTTTGGAAGAGCTTTTCTGCAATTACAACGGAGGATTCCCCTATATTATAGCCGGCTGTTGCCCCGTTGTCTTCCGAAATGAATAGTGAACCGCTGTGTCCCGTAGGGGAAGAAAAGGTTCCCACATGCCATTTATTGGTACATGCCCCGTTTTTCAGCGTCCAACCATTATCTCCCGTTGCTTCGAAATCGCAACTGTACGGTAGTGTTGCAGGTGTTTGCCCGAACACGGCTCCCGCAATGCCGATTAGCAAAGCGAGAACGGAAAGAAATCTTCTTTTCATAGTTTGTGTGTTTTGATGTTTACTATTTTAACGCTGCAAAAGTACAAAAGAATTTTCATTTTATCGACATTCTCTTGTTACTTGTTTGCTTTCAAGTTTTATGTATTGCTTGTTTCATATCTCAAACCTTTAATTTGTTTCGATTTATTGCAAATCCGATTTAAGGATAGTATGGTAAAATTGCTTTTATTCGGCATTGCAAAGGGTATTTCTCGTTTATGGGGCAAATTTTTCCATCGTTTCTTTTTTTCGATGCCTTGTCTGATTTTTGAAAAGTCATTTCACTTTTCGGACTGCTCATTTCTCATCTTTCGCCTTTGGAAACATTCTTTTCAACCATAAAAAAGACACCATGCAAAGCAAAACCGCAGTATGAATTTCCCGAAAACCATACCTCGAAAAGCACTTCGATAAATCATGACGGAACAAGCCCTTGTCAAAACACCGAATAGGTAGTGTCGCTTTCTTGCTTTGCAATTTGGAGAAGCAAGAAAGCAGTTTCGGAACCTTGTCGGTTTGAATTCAAGGACAAAATTGTTACCCCTCATCGAAAGTCGCATTTGTAAATTCGGTCGGCTCATGTTGCCTAATGGGGTGATTGTTTCTTCGTGTGCGGATACTAAATGTTTTTAATTTGCGTTTTTCTTGTCGATATTGAAATTCAATCGTGAAAGTATGGATATAATAGAGTTGAATAAGAAAATCGAGCAGGAAAGTGCTTTTGTGGATTCGATTTCTTTGGAGATTTCCAAGGTGATTGTCGGACAAAAAAACATGGTTGAAAGGTTGGTTATGGGTTTGTTGGCAAACGGACATATATTGCTTGAAGGTGTGCCGGGCTTGGCAAAGACGCAGGCAATAACGGCTCTTGCCAAGTGCATAGATGCCAAATTCAGCAGAATACAGTTTACTCCCGACCTCTTGCCTGCGGATATTCTCGGTACGATGATATACTCTCCAAAGGAGGAAATCTTTTCCGTGAAGAAAGGTCCCATATTCTCCAACTTCGTGTTGGCGGATGAAATCAACCGTGCTCCTGCAAAGGTGCAGTCGGCTTTGTTGGAGGCCATGCAGGAAAGACAGGTAACCATTGGAGAGACCACCTATAAATTGGAAGAGCCTTTTCTTGTGCTTGCAACTCAGAATCCCATAGAGCAGGAGGGTACATATCCTTTGCCGGAAGCACAGATGGACAGGTTCATGATGAAAGTCGTGATAACGTATCCCAACAAGGAAGAGGAAAAGGAGATATTGAGAAGTCGCATATCGCCAAAAAATCAAACAATCTCGCCTGTAATAAAGCCTCAAGACATCATTCATGCAAGAGAGGTGGTAAAAGAAGTGTATATAGATGCCAAAATCGAGAATTACATCACGGATATAGTTTTCGCAAGTCGTTTTCCGCAGGATTACGGTTTGAGCAAGATAAAGCCTCTCATTGCATACGGAGCTTCTCCTCGTGCAACGATAAACCTTGCTTTGGCTTCACGGGCATTGGCTTTCATCAGAAGAAGAGGTTATGTCATTCCGGAAGATGTGAGAGCAGTATGCTTGGACGTTCTCCGTCATAGAATAGGTCTTACCTACGAAGCAGAAGCCGAAAACATCAAATCGGAAGACATTGCAACCGAAATAATCAACAAGATAGATGTTCCTTGATTGAGAAATGAACACGGAGGACATACTTAAAAAGGTCAGGAGGATAGAAATCAAAGCCAAGAGGCTTTCGCAGGACGTTTTCGCAGGACAATACCATAGCGCGTTCAAGGGAAAAGGTATGACATTCAGCGAAGTGAGGGAATATTCTTACGGAGACGAGATAAGGAATATAGATTGGAACGTAACCGCAAGGAGTACTCACCCGTACGTCAAGGTGTTTGAGGAAGAGAGGGAACTGACCGTCGTATTGCTGATTGACGTAAGCGGAAGTACATTTTTCGGTTCGGGAGATAATCTCAAATCGGAAGTGATAACGGAGATTGCCGCCGTGTTGGCGTTCTCGGCAATCCACAACAACGACAAGGTAGGGGTGATTTTGTTTTCCGACAAGGTGGAGAAATATATCCCTCCCAAGAAAGGAGTATCCCACATACTGACCATAATCCGTGAATTGCTTTCATTCAATCGTACAAACGGCGGTACCGACTTTTCTTGTCCCATGATATTTTTGAATAACGTGGTCAAGAAGCGTTCGACATGCTTTTTGATAAGCGATGGCTTCGGAACATTCGGCGACAGTCTGCATATCGTAGCCCGTAAGCACGATTTCTCCTGCATATTCGTCAACGACAGCAGAGAGTTCGAGCTTCCGGACATGGGATTGATGCAATTCAAAGATACGGAAACCGATAAAATCCGTTGGGTGGACACTTCCGACAAACAGACGAGGGAGAATTTTGCTTCTTATCTCAGACAACAGCAGACGCTTTGCACGAATGAAATGAAGAAATACGGCATAGACAACATCAGAATAAGATGCGGAGAGGATTATATAAAGCAGTTGGTGAAACTTTTCGCTGCCGAAGGAAGGAGATAAACGAATGAAAAGAACGATAGTCATATTCCTTTTGTATAGTATGCTTTTATGTTGTATCGGTTTGTCGGCGCAAGATATACGAAGCAGGAGCGACAAAAGACAATATAACATAGGTGATGTCATAGAACTGAAATTCCGTGTCCCGTTTGTGCAGGGCGAAGACCAAAAACTGATTAACGAATTTCCAAACACTGACAGTCTGGAATTGCAAGCTACTCTGACAGACACTTTGACAGAAGCCGGAAAGACTTTTCTGCAATACAGCCGTAGATACATGAGTTTCATTCCGGGCGTTCGCAATGTGGGAGACAGTCTTTATGTGAGATGCGAGAGCAAAAGCGGCGAAAAGGTTTATAAAATTCTGCCTACTCAAATAGAAGTGCTGCAATATCCCATAGATACAGCGAAAACAGCAATCAAAGACATAAAAAGTCAAATCGAAGAACCTTTCAGCATAAAAGAAGTATTGCCTTTGATTTATGCGATTTTGGTTATAGCGGCTTTGATTGTCGGAATGTACTTCGTGATGAGGTATCTGAAAAATCGCCCTGTCGAGACAGTGGAGCAAAAAAAGCCGGAGGTCTATGTGGCACCGCATATCGTTGCATTGCAAAGCCTCGAAGATTTACGATTGAAGCGTTTGAGCGAACAGGGATTGAAAAAACAATATTACAGTGAACTGTGCGAAATCCTGTGGACATACTTGGAGGGACGCTTCGCCATATCTGCACACGAGATGACGACGCAGCAGATTGACGAGCAAATGAAGCATTGCAACGAAATAGATAACGAAAACTTTGCAACGGCACATAAACTCTTTGCAACGGCAGATTTGGTTAAGTTCGCCAAATATCAACCGGATCAAATCACAGACCGAAATATGTGGAATTCGGCTGTAAGCTTTGTGAATGGCACAAAGCAAGTTGAAAACCCTCAAAATCCGCAATGATGAACCAGATAAGTTTTCAATATCCCTATTTGCTGTTTCTTTTGCTGGCGATACCTTTGCTGATATTGTTCCGGTATCGTTTCGACAAACGCATACATGCCGATTTCCTTTACTCCGATCTTTCGCAATTCTCTTCCGCAAGAAAGACATGGCGGTTAAGATTGAGAAGATTGCCGGATTACTTGCGTTATGCGGCACTTGCTTTACTGATAGTGGCGATAGCACGTCCTCAAACGCATTTTTCAAGAGATGAAAAAAGCATAGAAGGCATAGATATAGTCTTTGCGTTGGACGTTTCCACCTCGATGCTTGCGGAAGACTTCCGTCCGAACCGTTTGGAAGCCGCAAAGGAAGTAACGCAGCAGTTCATAGAGGCACGGAAAAGCGATAATATGGGAATAGTCGTTTTTGCAGGTGAAGCCTATACCAAATGCCCATCGACCATCGACCATAACATTTTGTTGGAACTCCTTTCCTCCATACGCAGTGGGGAAATAGATGACGGTACGGCAATAGGAGACGGGTTGGCAACGGCGATAAACAGAATAAAAGATGCCAAAAGCAAGAGCAAAGTGATAATCCTCGTTACCGATGGAGTGAACAACATGGGTGCAATAGACCCTCTGACAGCTGCAAGCATTGCAAAAGAGTACGGCATAAGGGTCTATACCATAGGAATAGGAAAAATGGGTTATGCTCCTTATCCTTACCAAACTCCTTTCGGCAAGCAATATCAGAACATAGAGGTTAAAATCGATGAAGCTCTGTTGCAAGACATAGCAAAGACCACGGGAGGGAAGTATTATCGCAGTACGAAAGGTTCTTCCTTGAAAACGATATTCGATGAGATAGACGAAATGGAAAAATCCAAGATAGATGTAGCTTATTACAAAGAATCGACCGATGTGGGGCAAAAACTAATACCTTTCGTTCTGCTTCTGCTTTGCTTGGAAGTCCTTTTGAGAAAAACCGTATTTAGAACCAATCCATAAGAATAGAGATATGTTGCGTTTTGAAAGTCCGCAGTTTTTGTATCTTTTGATATTGATACCATTGTTCTATGTCCTATACTTCTTTTACGTACGTTCCAAGAAACGGAAGTTGAAAGACTTGGCATCGACAAGGGTTCAGGAAATCATAATGCCCGATTTGTCGGTGGGAAAACAGAATTTGAAGTTCGCATTGCTCAACATTGCTTTCTTTTTTCTTGTAATTGCAGTGGCAAATCCGCAAAGCGGCACATCGGTAGGCAAGAAAGAGAGACAAGGAACGGATTTGATAATCTGCCTCGACATTTCCAACAGCATGCTTGCCCAAGATTTGAAACCGAACAGGATAACGAGAGCGAAACAATCCATAAACAGCTTGATAAATCAACTTCGCGGCGACCGTATAGGCTTGGTCGTTTTCGCAGGAACGTCCTTTATCCAACTTCCCATGACGAGTGATTATGCTGCGGCAAAGACTTTCATAGATATAATCGAACCTTCCATGATAGAAACACAGGGAACAGCAATCGGCGAGAGCTTGAAGACAGCCTTTTCCGCTTTCGGCGAGCAACAGGACAATAAACGTTCCCGCAGTATAGTCCTTATCTCCGATGGAGAGGATAACGAAGAGGACGCACTCGAAGTAGCGAAGGAAGTAGCTTCCGACGGAGTGGTGATAAACACCATAGGATTGGGACGAGGAGAAGGAACTCCCATTCCTATCAAGCAAAGAAACGGAACGAACGAATACAAGAGGGACGCAAACGGAAACATCGTCCTCACGAAGTTGAATGAAAACCTTTTGAAACAAATAGCCGACAAAGGAAACGGAACTTACATACGTGCCAACAATTCTTCGATAGGGTTGGAACATATTCTTGCAAGAATAAACAAGATGGAGAAGAACGAATACGAAGCGGTGGCATACAAAAGCTATGAAAGCAGGTTTTATATTCCTGCAATGATTGCATTGGTTTTGCTGTTGGTCGAGTACGTAATCTTCGAGCGTAAGAACAAGTACATAAACCGTAAATTCTTTTTCGGCAAATAAATTCGGAAGAAGATGAAGAAAATCATGTTGTGTTTGTCGGTGCTTGTTTGTGTTTGCACCGCTTGCGACAGAGAAAAGAACGAATTGAGAAAAGGCAACAAAGCGTTTGCCAAATCGGAGTTCAAACAAGCGGAAGATGCGTATCGTGCCTCTTTGGCGGCGGACTCCAACTATGCAAAGGCGGAATATAATCTTGCAAACGCTTCATACAAACAGGGAAAGGACGACAAACTGCATACTGCTGCCAAATACTATGATTCGTTTTTGAAATCTCTTTCTCCGGAGGATACTCTGAATCGTACAAACGGTATTTATAATCTCGGAAATACCAATTTCAAATTGTCTCAATCCGATACGGTGAAAAATACAGAACAATCGACAACATATCTTCAAAAAGCGGCAGAGTATTACAAAGAGACCCTGCGGCTGAATCCGTCGGACAGCAATGCCAAGTATAATCTTGCCATGACGCAATACCTTTTGAAGAAGAACGAGCAGGAGAACAAAAACAATCGACAGCAGCAAAACCAACAGCAACAGCAGCAACAACAAAATCAAAATAACAACTCCAAAAATCGTAACGAAGATTCGGAAAACCGGAACGGCGAAAGAAAAAAACAAAACGGCGATTCACGGAACGGAAACGGCGAAAAGAAAAATCAAAAGCAAGATTCGCAAAACGCACAGGGAGAAAAGAAAGACAAGAAAGAGGTGAACCGTATGTTGGAGGCTTTGAAGAACAATGAGAAGAATACTCTGAACAAGATAAAGCATCAGAAAGATGATAAGGTTCAAAAACGCAGAGTGGAAAAAGATTGGTAGAGATGAAAAGAAGAGTATTTGTATTTTTTGCGGTTTTATTTGCGGCATTCAATCTTTTGTCGCAGGGTATCGTGTTCAAATGCGAGGCTCCGAAAGTGGTCGGCTTGAATGAAAGATTCAGGGTTAGCTTCACCATAAATGCCTCGGAGGTTGGGAACTTCGTCGCTCCGACCTTTCGTAACGTCAATATACTCGGAGGTCCCTCGACTTCACGTTCCTCTTCGGTAAGCATAATAAACGGCAAACGCACGGATAACAGTTCGACGACGTTCACTTTTTGGCTGCAAAGCCTCACAACGGGAACGATAACCATACCTTCGGCTCGTGTGAAATCGAACGGCAAGCTATATACGACGAAACCCGTAACGATAAGTGTGGAGGATAATCCCTCCATGGCACAACGTTCGCAGAACAGCGGCGGAGCAAATCGTAGGAACAATACTGCAGCAAGTCCTACTGTGAAAGTGATAGACGATAAAGCCGTTTTCGTAAGGGCGATACCGAGCAAGACGAAAGTTTTCAAAGGCGAGGAGATAGTAATATCCTACAAGATATACACACTTGTGCCGATTTCGGAATATATGGTGGATAAATTCCCTTCTTCTCAGGGCTTTTGGGTGGAGGAGTTGGACAATCAGGCAACGCCTATCTTGGAAAGAGAAATCATAGACGGAAAGTCATATCAGGTTGCCACTCTTCGCAAAGTCTTGGTTTATCCTCAAAAGTCCGGAACTTTGCACATACAACCCATGGGTTTGGAAGTGGTCGCACACCTTCAAACAGGAACGACTCGAAGGCAGAGGGTATCGACGGGAGACCCGTTCTTCGATGCGTTTTTCAACGATCCGTTCTTTGCCAATGTAACTCCGGTATTTGAAAAGGTCAACAAAAAATTGAAGACCAATGCTCTGACGATAGAGGTCGAGGACTTGCCGCCTTGTAAGGAAGATTTTTCGGGAGGAGTGGGCAGGTTCGATGTTTCTTGCTCCATGGATACGTCTTATTGCAAGACAAACGAGGCGATAACCTTGGATTTTACAATCAGCGGACAGGGTAACCTCAGTCTGATAGAAGCTCCGAAGTTGGAAATTCCCGAACAATTCGAGGTGTATGACCCTGATATTTCGGATAAACTGTCCAAGACCGCAGCGGGGCAGAGCGGCAGTCGTACATTCCGTTACATCATTATACCGAGGGTTGAAGGTACTTATACCATACCGGCTTTGAAGTTTATGTATTTCGACCCTGAAAAGAGGGAATACAAAACCCTTTCCACCGATGACTTCAGATTGAACATAAAAAAAGGAAAGAACGATGGCGGATTTGCCAAGCAGATGTCGGAAAGAGAGAAATATCGCAATATGGATATAACCGATATTGCAGCAGGCAGGGTTTCCAAAGATGTAAATTCGATAAAAGCCTTTTCGTCTCCTGTTCTGTACATCATATTGTTGCTTCTTTTGTCCGGACTTGTCGTTGCCATATATTTCACCAAGCAACAAATCAAACAAAGAGAAGATATTTCAGGAATGAAACTTAAAAAGGCCAACAGAGTTGCCGTGAAGAGGTTGAAGAAGGCGGAAATGTATTTGAGAAACGGACAAGATGAGGCGTTCGAAAAAGAAATCGGTAAGGCGTTATGGAATTATCTTAGCGACAAATTCAAGATTGCAATATATGATTTGAATATAGAGAACATTCAAAAAGCTCTCAAAGAAAGTTCTTTGGAGGAAACGATATCGGAGAATACCCTTCAAACGCTTTCAAATTGCGAATATATCCGTTTCTCTCAAAACAAGCAGCCTTCGGAATATCGTAAATTATATGAGCAAACAGTGGCAACGATTACCGATATAGAAACCAATATGACCAAAAGCAGGAAACATTCTGCAGCAAAAACAATGTCTGTTTTTCTTGCTGCCTTTGTCTGCATGACAAGCAGCCTTTCGGCTCAAAATGTTTCGCAGGCAGATGCGGCGTATAAGAATAAGGATTATGCAAAGGCGATGGAATTATATCAAAAAGCCGAAAAGGATAATTCCGATGCCAAGTTGTATCATTGCATTGCCAATACGGCTTTTCGAATGAGCGACTATACTACAGCCATACTTTATTACGAGAAAGCCTTACGTCTTACGCCGAATGATGAAACGCTGATGACGAATTACAAAATCTGTCGCAGTCGTCTTGCAGGCGAGGTTTATGTGATGCCGGACTTCTTTTTGCTTCGTTGGGTAAAAGCCTTGGCAAATCTGATGTCTCCTTTGGCTTGGGCAATTTTGTTTTGTGTGCTTTTCGCCTGCAGTTGCGTCGGGTTCTTTCTTTATTATTTCGATGTCAATCGAAAAGTGCTTTTGTTCTACCTTTGCTTGCTTGCCTTGGTGTTGAGCCTCGGCAGTTTCGGCTTGGGCTTATATCGTCAGAATTTTATACACAACAAGGATTATGCGATAGTTTTTTCTTCTGATGTGAGTTTGAAAGGAAATCAAACCTCGTCTTCGGATAACGATACCAAACTTTTCAAGGGTCAGAAAGTGAAAATAGAAAAACGTACAGGCGAAGAAGTGTTCGTAAAGACCGAGGACGGCAAGGAGGGTTGGATTTCGAGTTCGGCAATCAAGGTCATTTAAAGACGAAAGACAAAAGAAATATGGAGGATTGCGGCACAAGGGTAGGTGTTGTGGTGGAAAGCGAAGGCGAAAAGGTTGTGGTGAGAATCGAACAGATGTCTGCGTGTGCAGGTTGCCATTCACGGGATTTTTGTTCTTCGTCGGATAAGAAAGAAAAGGAGATAGAGGTACATACTTCGCAGGCAGACAGATATGCAAAAGGCGATAGAGTCAAGGTAGGCATAACTACGAAACTCGGTTTCAAAGCGGTGTTGCTTGCATTCTTGTTGCCGTTTGCCGTTCTCATGCTTGCAATGGTTTCAAGTCTGCAAATAGCCGGACTCGATGAAGCCGTCTCGTGTCTTATCGCTCTTTTGGCAACGGCTGTGTACTATCTGGTTTTATACAGATATAGAAGAAAGATACAGAAACAATTCATTTTCACGATAGAACATGTTTAGCAATATTTGCAATGGCTTTTCGATGGAGAAAAGGGTCGGTTCGTCTGCGAAATGCGGGCGAAAGTGCTTTTGTAGGCATCAACCGGCGGCGTGTTTCGTCGAAAGAATAAAATCAAGGAACGATGTCGGATAAGGGCTTGGTGGGGAAACGGTTCTCAAAGGTTGCGAAGACATACGAAGAGTATGCCGTGGTGCAAAGAAAGGTTGCGGAAACTTTGGCAGACTTATTGGTGGAGAAGTGTACAGCCGGAGAAGAGAGCGGGCATTGCATTATGCCTTCGCGGTGCTTCGAAATAGGCTGCGGAAGCGGCTTTTTGACGAAGGCATTGCTCGAAAGGTTGAGTTTTGAAAGTTATATTGCCAATGATATTGCTTTTTCAAAGCCGCCTGTCGATGGTATAGGATTTTTGGAAGGCGATGCCGAAAAAATAGATTACCCTTGTAATGTGGATCTTATAGCTTCCGCCTCGTGTGTACAGTGGTTCGAAGATATGGATATGTTCTTTCGGAAATCTTATAATGCCTTGTGCGATGAGGGATTGCTGTTGTTGTCTTCTTTCGGCAAGGAGAATTTCCGACAATTTGCCGATTTGGGTTTCCGAAGTCTGGATTATATGAATGCAAAGGAGCTTTCGGATAAAGCCGAACCCTTTTTCGAAACTTTGTTCTTGAAAGAAGAGGTTGTCGAAGTCGGGTTCGATTCTCCCGATGAGTTGCTGTATTCCCTCAAAGCGACAGGTGTCAATGCCGTGCAGGAAAAGCGATGGACGAAAACGGAGTACATGCGGTTCAAAACCGAATACGAAAGGCGGTTTACTCGTTCCGGTAAGTGTATGCTTACATATAACCCTGTTTATTTGCTGTTGAAAAAAAGAAAGCATGATGAAAGATAATATTTACTTCGTTTCGGGCATAGGAACGGATATAGGAAAAACATACGCCACAGGTTTCCTTGCCGCAAAGTGGCGTTCGGAAGGTATAAATGCCATTACCCAGAAATTCATTCAGACAGGCTGCACTGCCATGTCGGAAGACATCTTGACACATCGCCGCATAATGGGAATGAAACCGAATGAGGACGATGTAAATCAAATAACCTGCGGACAGATGTTCTCGTTCCCTTCATCGATTCACCTTGCCGCACGTTTGGACAAAAAAGAGGTCGATATTGATGCCATAAATGCAAAAACGCAATACCTTGCGAACAAATACGACAGGGTTCTTGTTGAAGGGGCAGGAGGATTGATGGTACCGATAAGGGAGGATTTTCTGACGATAGACTACGTGGCACAGATGAATTACAAGGTTGTTTTCGTAACCAATCCTTTCCTCGGAGCAATCAACCATTCGCTTTTGGGTTTTGAAGCCATGAAAACCAGGGGAATAAGGCTTGATACTCTTATATTCAATCTTTTCTCTCGTGAGAAGGTGGAAAGAAATGAGAATTTGCAGGAAGAGGAATGCCGAAACAGCCTTATAGCAAAGGATTCGTTTGACATAATAAGTTCGTATGCCGAAAAGATGTTCGGTAATCCGGATATAATTACGGTAGATGCTTTATAAGGTTCTGTGAAGTCTTGTTCCTATTAGAGGACAGCCGTGATTGCAACATCGTCCGTTCTTCATGATTTGTGGAAATACCAAATCTGACAATTTGTCAGCAAAACGAGTTTATTCGATTTTGGCACGGAAGTTGAATATCCAAGGGTGTAAACAATCAATTAAATAACGAACAATAAAAACATAAGAGTTATGGGAAAGATAATAGGAATAGACTTAGGTACAACGAACAGTTGCGTAGCCGTAATGGAAGGCAACGAACCGATAGTGATAGCAAACAGCGAAGGTAGAAGAACAACGCCTTCCGTAGTGGGATTTATTTCTTCCGGAGAGAGAAAAGTGGGCGACCCTGCAAAGCGTCAGGCAATCACAAACCCTCACAACACAGTTTACTCCATAAAGAGATTTATGGGTGAGAGTTATGATATGGTTCAAAGAGAGATTGCCAATGTCCCTTACAAGGTTGTAAAAGGCGATAACAATACTCCGCGTGTCGATATCGAGGGAAGATTGTATTCTCCACAGGAAATTTCGGCAATCATCTTGCAAAAGATGAAAAAGACAGCGGAGGATTACTTGGGTCAAGAGGTAACGGAAGCCGTTATAACGGTACCGGCATACTTTAATGACGCACAACGTCAATCCACCAAGGAAGCCGGAGAAATCGCAGGCTTGAAGGTAAGAAGAATAATCAACGAACCGACAGCGGCAGCTTTGGCTTACGGATTGGATAAAAAAGACCAAGATGCACACATCGCAGTATTCGACTTGGGTGGCGGTACATTCGATATTTCAATCCTTGAATTGGGAGACGGAGTATTTGAAGTGAAGTCAACCAATGGAGATACACACTTGGGAGGTGATGACTTCGATAAACGAATCATAGATTGGCTTGCGGAAGAATTTCAAAAAGACTTCAACGTCGATTTGAGAAAAGACCCTATGGCTTTACAACGTTTGAAAGAAGCAGCAGAAAAAGCAAAAATAGAGTTGTCTTCTTCAAGCACAACGGAAATCAATCTTCCTTATATAATGCCTATCGATGGCGTTCCTCAACACTTGGTACGCACATTGTCGAGAGCGAAATTCGAGCAACTCTGCGATGACTTGATAAAAGCCACGATAGAACCTTGTAAGAAAGCCTTGGCTGATGCAGGTTTGGATAAGAGCCAGATAAACGAAGTAATCTTGGTCGGTGGTAGTACACGTATCCCTGCCGTTCAAAAGATAGTTGAAGATTTCTTCGGAAAGACACCTTCCAAGGGCGTTAATCCCGATGAGGTTGTTGCAGTCGGTGCCGCAATACAAGGCGGTGTCTTGACTGGAGAGGTAAAAGATGTGTTGTTGCTCGATGTTACGCCGCTATCCTTGGGTATAGAAACCTTAGGCGGAGTGATGACCAAATTGATAGAGGCAAACACTACCATACCTACGAAGAAAACTCAGGTCTTCTCCACTGCACAGGATAATCAACCTTCCGTTGAAATCCACGTATTGCAGGGTGAAAGAACCAGAGCGACCGACAACAAGACCATAGGCAGGTTTATCCTCGATGGTATTCCACCTGCACAAAGAGGAGTGCCTCAAATCGAAGTAACATTCGATATAGACGCCAACGGTATCTTGAATGTATCTGCAAAAGACAAGGCAACCAATAAGCAACAATCCATAAGGATAGAAGCTTCCAGCGGATTGAGCGAAGAGGAAATAAAGAGAATGAAAGCCGAAGCCGAAGCAAATGCCGATGCCGACAAGAAATTGAAGGAAGAAGCAGAGAAAATCAATCAGGCGGACGGAATGATTTTCCAAGTCGAGAAAGCTTTGAAAGAAAATGGCGAGAAATTGCCTGCCGATAAGAAAGGTGAAATAGAAAACGCTTTGAAAGAATTGAAAGAAGCTCATGCGTCGAAGAATATTCCGGCAATAGACAAAGCGATGGAGAAGTTGAATACGGTATTCCAAGCAGCCTCTGCCGACATGTACTCTCAAAATGCAGGTGCAAACCAACAGCAGGGAGCAAATCCTGAACAAGGTTCCGGCAATGCAAACCATGGCGGAAACAATCAGGACGGCGAAGTTACCGATACCGATTTCGAGGAAGTGAAATAAACCCGCAAGGGAAACATCAATCCGAAAATAAACCAATGCGTGCGACTTTGATTAGTCGCACGCATTTTTTGTTTGTCGAATTCTCCATGTATCAAGTTCCGGCATTGCTAAAAGTTAAGCCTCAACCCTATTTCTCTGATGTCTTCGCCCTTTGTTCCGCTTTTGTACATTGGCAGAATGTTGGCAAAAAGTTCCAAATTGGCACCGATGAAAAAACGTTCTGTAAAACCGATATTGGCTTCTATCTTCCAAGGATTGAGATTGTCGATTTTTGTCTTGGCGAAATCGAATTTGTTGTTCTGATTTATGCTCAGGCTGTATAGATTGCTTTTCAATACTCTTCCGAATGTCAATCCGAATGAAAATCGGTATAATCCGTCTTTGATGTTTATTGTATACTTCACAGGAAGCAACAGACTGCGACTTAGTATGTATTGTTGCGTTCTGCGACCGTCGGCATTATCTGAAAACGTAAAGTCTCCTTCTTCATATTTCACCTCATTGAACAAAAGTCTGAGGTCGAGTTTATATTCAAGACCTGCCGTGAATACATTGCCGTTGCCGAACGGATGTTTATATACAACAGGAAAGCTTAGCCCGAACCGTAAGTTTGAAACACTCGGATTATCGTACTTTTTGTTGCCTATTTTGAGTAAATCGATGTCCTTATTTACCCAGAATGAAAGACTTGGGCTTGCTCTGTAATCAGCCTCGGGCAGTTGCTTGAATTGTTTCACTCCGCTGCCCGTGGCGGTTTTTGCAATGTTCAGTCGGACGCTGTCTGCCGAGACATCGGGACATTCAAAGGTTGCATTGTTTGCCATGAACAGATAAGTGTATTCGCCACCGATGAATTTGTCTGCTTTGATTTGCCCGTTCTTAGATATATCCACGGAGGCTTCCTGCATGTTTACTTGCAAGGTGTCTGCAATGAGCGTGGCATTGTCTTGGACGGTTATTCTTGAAAAGTGTTTTGAGCTGTAAAGAGTGATTTCTCCATCATTCAACAGTTTCTTGAAATGGATTAAACTCAAGCTTCCGTTTCTCACCCAGCATATTTTTTTTGACAGGGTGCTGTCTCCGTACAGAGAAACTTCCAGATAATCTTTGTCGCTTTTGATAAGCTTCACTTTACAAGACGAAGAAATGTATAGTTTCTCATAGTCCTCCTCTATGGGTTGGTACAAAACGTAACGCGTCCGGTTTTGAGCAAAGACACAAAGGGACATGGCTGCAAGAACAGCAAGTAATAATGGCTTTTTCATAATGTATTGTATTTTGATATTTCTATTTCTTCTTTTCGCTGAGGTGTGTGCGTCCCATCGGGAGCGTGAACGGATACAGGTTCGACGCTCTGTCATCGATGTTTTCAAAGCGTATCATTCTGTGTCTTTTATATTTTATCAGCCTGTCGCTCTCTATCCTCACCACCCGTTCTTCCGTTAGGGACGGTTGGTATATTTGTTCTGCAATCTGTTCTTTCGGAGCATCCGGAACAATCTGTGCAGGTATGGAATCAGGCATATTCACGGCAACCTCTTGAACTTCGCAAGCCTGTTCCGCACATTCCTTTTCCGGTTCTTGAACTTGGGTTTGATGCCTCTTCGTTTCGTTGCCGTCAAACGGCGTTTCATTTTTATGAAACGCCATTTTGATTTTTTCTTTCGGCGGAATATTTTCACACTTGCCCGTAACGCTTGGCAAGGTTGCCACCTGTTTCTCGGCAGGCTTATCATGCGTGTCGTTTATCGGCGTTTTCAAAAACAAAAACGCTGCAATGCAGGCGGCAACAGCCATTCCCGTCGCTTGAAACAATATAAGACTTATCCGTTTCTTTCGCCTGTTGCTGTCATCTATGGTTTTCAATATCTTTTCCTGTCTCTTGATATTCTTCTCATGCGTTTTCAGAGCGGCAAGACCATGCAGCAAAGCCATATCCTCCGAGTATTTCTCGTTCTTTGCAATCTCCTCTTCGGTAAAAAGGGCAAACAATTCCGTTTCCTCCTCTTCCGAAGTCGCCCCCTGATAGAAGCGAAACAATAATTCCTTGAAACGTTTCTCTTTTTCCATGTTTCAACAGATTAAAGGTTTATATTATTCATCATTTCCCTGAGTCTGGCGTATGCCCGTGAAATATTCGTCCTCACATTCGCCTCGCTCATGTTCATCTCTTCCACGATTTCTTTGGTATGTTTTGCTTCCAAATATTTCTTTTTTAGAATGTCCCGTTGCCTTGCGGGCAGTCGCTCCAACAATTCGAGCATTTTCTTGCATAAATCCTCGTTATCTTCCGCCTCAACGTAATAAGAAGACATCGAAACCACGCTTTCAGACACACATTTCTGCCTTTTTCGCAAATTGTCTATACACCTGCATTTGCAAATGCTTATGCTGTACGCTTCCAAATTGTCAATCAGGTCGAGTTTGTGAACATTCTGCCACAGAAAAGCAAACACCTCCTGCGTAATATCCTCGGCCAAGAACTCATCTTGCAGAATACGCATTGCGAAAGCCTGCAATTTCGGTTGTAGTTTGACGATTTGTAGTTTGAATGTCTCGGTTGTCATTGTGCAAATGAAGTTTCCTTTCTGATTGTTCCCGATTGTAAGTCGTGAAAAACCATGAAATGTTACAATCGCTCCTCGAAAAATTCCGTGAAAGTAAGAAAAATATCGTTGATAGGTAAAACTTTCATACTTATACAAAGACTTGACGCGGCTGAGAGGTCGCGGGTTTGGTCGTTCCAACCTTACATATATACGAAAACTCTATCTTGTGTTTCCAAAATGTGAGACATCGTCTCACATTTTGACATGGAGGTACTGCTTTGAATTGCTAAAATGCGATGTACCTATGGACGTGCAGTTCTATCTTGAATTTGCACATACCATACGTCCTTTGATTATCGGATAAATGTATGCGATTTTTCGTGATTCTGATTATCGGCAGAGTTTGTTTTCGCAATCATCGGTTGCAGCTTCGGTTTCAAGCGTGCAATGGGTGATGCCCGACGAGGCGAGTTTGTGCCTTATCTCTTGTTTGACGCTTTGAGACTTTGAGATGTCATTCAGAACGATGTGTGCGGTAAGAGCCGTTTCCGTTGTGCTGATTGCCCAGATGTGAAGGTGATGGAGGCTTTCCACGTATGGTATTGCCAATATTTCTTTTTGCACCTTATCGATATCGATGTTGCTCGGAGTGCCGTCCAACGCCATTTTCAGACTTTCTTCGAGCAAATGCCATGTCGAGAAGAGTATAACGCCTGCAATGACAATGCTTATGATAGGGTCTATGAGGGTGTTTCCTGTGAAGACGATGATAATTCCGCTTATGACAACGCCGACAGAAACCAATGTGTCTGCAAGCATGTGCAGAAAAGCACCTTTCACATTCAAGTCATGGCTTTGCTTTTTCATCAACATAACCGTTGTCAAGCCGTTTACAACTATTCCCACGCCTGCCGTCCAGCTTATGGCAACACCATTCACCGGAACAGGGTCGGTAATCTTCTCTATACTTTCGATAACAATTACTATTACGGCTCCGAGAAGCAGGATTGCATTAAGTAAAGAAATAAGAATAGTGGCTTTCTTTCCTCCGTAAGTGAAGTGTTTGGTCGCCGCTTTTGCAGAAAGACGGAATGCGAGCAGTGCGAGCAGGAGGGAAAAGACGTCCAAAAGGTTATGCCCTGCATCGGAGAGCAAAGCCAACGCACCCTGAACCCAACCGATTGTGGCTTCCACAGCAACGAAAGCGAGATTGAGGCAAATGGCTATGATGAATGTCTTGTTCAAATTTCCATCTATGTGAGATGCGTGCGAATGTTCATGATGTCCCATATCCGTTATATTTTTTCGATTTGACATTTCAGCTTCCGGATTATTACAAGATAAGAAAGAATATGTTGAACTCTTATTCACGGAAAACGAGTATGCGGGATTGCATGCTACGGTTAGTACTTTGATAAATCCACGATTGCAAATAGCGGTAACGGATAAGGATTCGCGAGTACCCTCAAAAATTCAACATTATGAGTGAGGAAAGAGAGGCAAAGTAAAACTCAAACAAGAGAGGAGAATGTCCTTTTCTGTTCGAGACTGCAAGAGGATTACAGCCCTGAACAGATAAATGGACGTTGTAAATCGAAAGGCATAAAGTGTGTTGGTTGTGAAAGGATTAGCGATACATTTGGGAAGACAAGAAGCGAGGGGTAGCACGGATAAACGTGGTATTTAAAGACAGAACAGGCATAGACCATAGTGGAGGCAAAGACATTGACAAGAGCAGTGATAGAGAAACTAAAACCAACCCGCACATTGCTAACAGACAATGGAAAAGAGTTTTCCGGACATAAGGACCTTGCCACTGTCCTCGGTATAAATGGTTACTTTGCACCTCCTTATCATTCGTGGGAAAGAGGAGCCAATGAGAAAGGAGCCGCCGAGCCGATACCTCCGGACAGCAATCTTTCCCGTTATCGAAACGACAAATCTCATCTCGATTTCTTCGCTTCCGAACCTGAACATGAGGTCGATAAGCCTGCAAAAATCTCATCGAAAAACAAAAAGAGCGGTGCGGAAGAAATTTTCCTCGGAGGGGAAGATACAAAAGAGGTGGTCTTTTGGGGTAAAAGAGTACCTCTTTTTGAGTGTAAGCACCGAGGAAAGAATTTTCACATGAGGTTTCGACTTGATTTTGCCCAAGTGGAACGTTCGTAACCCCGTTCGTTCAATGATTTTATTCGGAACAGGCTGAACAATAGACCGAGAAAAAACTCGGCATTCCAACTCCTCTGGAATACTTTTTCGCTAACCTCGTAACCATAACAAATGCTATACCGATAAGTTGCATTTGTGAGTGAAACTCAGCGGATATATTAGGCACTGGTCTAATTTTTTCCATATGGTTTGAAAAAGTAGTTTGCCCTCATTCGTTCCGTCAACGCTATGCAAAGAATTTTACGGATGAGTTCAATGACATTTCTCTGCTTACTGGCCTCATGGACATGAAAGAATAGAAACTACTTTCATTTACTTGTGCCGTAGCAATGTCGAACAATAGGAATTTGTTGATAAAATTAAACGTTGGTAACATTATTGTTCAATGGCTTTTTTTACAGAATAATAATTCCAGTGCAAAGTATTTCCATCCCATTTTTTCATGGGAGCATGAATGCCATGCCTTCTGATTACTTTTGGACATTTGTCTCTGTTAATGGTTGTTGATTTGTATAGGACTATTATCTTTAAGCGATCTCGAATTGCTTTTTCACATTCGAAATCAATATAACTTCGAGTATCCACTGTATGCCTTCGGCTGCAAGTTCCCCAATAGCTATTATAGCTATTACAATATTGACATCCTCTGGCTCTTAATTCCTTTGTATGTTCCCCAACAATAAGAATAAACGTTTTAGAGGCATCCAATCTCTCAGCCAATGACCTTTTAATCGAGCAATTTAGGCTTTTATCCCTTGCTTGCTTTAATTCATGAGCATCCAAAAATGAAAGTCCATATCGGGAACTGTCATTCCATCTGTGCAATGCGTCAACGGCATCTTTGTCATTATCCCAATCTCCGGCGATATAAGTTCTTGTTCTATAATACATGGCTAAAATATTTTTTTAATATCGTACAAATTAATTTTATCTATGGATTCCCTTGTTAATACAATGGTTATCGGTTGATATATTTGAGCATCCGATGTTTTGAGTGTACAAAGGATACAACGGAGCAAATGAAATTCATTTTTGTCAGTAATGCGCGTTATTCCTCCTCCGAGTAGAGGTATAGTAACAGGTCTATGTGCATAGACTCTGCTTATTTCATTCCACATTGCCCGAAGACAGATTTCATACTCGTTATGAGATAGTTTTGCCTGATTATTCTCAAAATGAGAAAATGCCAACAGCAAATAATCTTGATATGTAATAATTCGACCAAGTGGATAATGGGTTCGACCTGCTTTTGTTTTCCTCTTCATACTAGGTATATCTTCTGCCTCATCAATCTTTTTATTCAAATCATCAATATCCTGTAATCTTTCTATGAATTTCCCATTCAATGAGTTCCTTGCAATAACAACGTCATCAACTGTTGTGTCAAAAAACTCATTAAAGGGGATCAATTTCCAGTAGGGCGATTTAAAAATATCACCTTCCTCTATTCTTACAGTTATTCCTTTTATCTTCAGTGTTATTGCATGGTCTGCCCTAAGTGCTTTTATTGCAGCTGTTATTATCCACAGTAATAGAAATACACCTAAAATAATCAATCCTTTCCCCCACCACTTCTGAATATTGACTACATCCGTAATGCTAAAATCTGCAATAGCACAAATAGTTTCAATAGCAGCAATGAAACTAACAGCATACAAAAAACTATCTTTCCACAGAACTTTACTATGTAATTTTGAAATTTTCATCATTGTATCCTCTTTGTCAAATCACTACAAATATACAAGTTATTCAAGCAACTGCCTAATAAATGCTGAATTACACTTACAAATGCAACTTATCGGTTAGATCATTTGTAATGGTCGCAAAGTTAGCGAAAAAATATTCCGGAGGAGTTAGAAAGCC
>SAMEA104315430__coassemble_260_pt1 | contig 26186 bp, 15 predicted proteins | sample SAMEA104315430__metabat2_low_PE_047 | metagenome-assembled genome bin SAMEA104315430 (sample SAMEA104315430) | gut metagenome | biome: Monkey gut; feature: monkey-associated habitat; material: faeces | place: China | collected 2013
AACAATAAACGGTTGCGACAGTGTAATCGTTCTTACCTTGTCAGTCAACCATGTTGCCACCACTCCGCTTTCAGCAACGATATGCAGTAACGAAACCTACGACTTTCATGGCAGAGACCTGACGCAGGCTGGAACATATAGCGATACATTGCAAACAATAAACGGTTGCGACAGTGTAATCGTTCTTACCTTGTCAGTCAACCATGTTTATCATGATACCATAAATGTAGCAATCTGCGAGGGCAGTGTTTATACGGAGAACGGCTTTAATGTCAACGAAGCAGGTACATATACTCAAACATTGCAAACCATCAATGGTTGCGACAGTATCATTACGCTTAATCTTACGGTTAATTCGGCTTTGACAAGTATCATCGATGCTGAAATCTGCGAGGGAACGACTTATTCTGAGAACGGGTTTGAACATAGTGAAGCCGGAACATATACGCAGACCTTGCAAACTTCCAATGGTTGTGATAGTATAGTAACATTGAACCTTTCGATGAAACCCAACTCAACGACGACATTCACGGCAACCGTGTGCGAAGGTACGGTTTACACGGAGAACGGTTTCAACGCAAGCGAGACAGGAATATATACGAGAACCATGGAAAGTGCAAACGGTTGCGACAGTACAATAACGCTCGACCTTACTGTTAATCCTTCTTACCAAATCGGAGTTCTGGCGATAATCAACAGGGGTGAGACTTATACGAACTTTGGCTTCAACGAAAGTGAAGCCGGAACATATACGCAGCACCTGCAAACGGTAGATGGTTGCGACAGTACAATAATGTTGACGCTTGTGGTAATGATGTCGTTGGACGATACAACGGTAGATGAAAAAGCATTCATATTTTATCCCAATCCTGCGAAAAGCTTCGTCATTTTGGAGTTCGAGACGTTGCATGAAAGTGAGCGAGTGCAGATATTCGATATGAGAGGCAGAAGAGTGAAAACTGCGGAAGCAGGGGCAGGAAAGAAGCAAATGCAAATCGATATCAGCGATTTGTCGGAAGGAACATATATAATAAGGTTCGGAAATGTTGCGAAAAAATTGATTGTCGAGTAGGTGTGGTATCAAAGTCCTTTTCCGTGTCAGGCGAATTGCTTATCGTATGTTCCATACATTATTATATGTGCAGATACGGCTTGCGGGCTTATTTCTTTGGAAGAATGGCTTCGCAGAGGTAATTTTTAACATCGCCGATATTTCGTGTTTTTCGTGGAATGTATATCTTTGCGGCTGAATTTGAAGAAACAATAAAACAAAACCGTAGAATCAGATGAGAAAAGTATTGTTGTTTGCAGCCTTATTGACGGTTGCTTTGTCCGGAACGATGGCTCAGCGGATAGATGAGAAGGATTATCACGGTCAGAAAGATGTTTCTGTGGTGTATTTCATCAGGGAAATCACTCCCGAGAATGTCCTTAAACTTTATGAGGCTTTGGGTGAGAAGCCGAGCGGAAAAATCGGTGTGAAAATTCACTTCGGCGAAGAGGGAAATCAGAACTTCCTCAATCCTGAGTTGACAAGACCTCTGATGGAAAAGACAAAGGCAACATGGGTTGAAACAAACGTTTTGTATGTCGGTCAAAGAAGATATACCGATCAGCACATCGCTTTGGCAAAAAGGCATGGTTTCACTTTCGCTCCCATAGATATTTTGGACAAAGACGGTGAGATAGAAGTGCCTACTACAGGTATGGGCTTGCAACACTATGGCAAGAGCGTCAAGTTGGGAAAAGGTTTCATGGATTACGACAATTATATCATATATTCCCATTTCAAAGGTCATGGTTCGGCAGGTTTCGGCGGTGCTATAAAGAACCTTGCCATGGGATTTGCTTCTCCGGGAGGCAAAATGGCTCAGCATGCAACGGACTATCCGCAAATCAACACTCCCGAGAAGTGCGTGGGTTGTGGAAGTTGCGTAAAGAATTGTCCTGCCGCCGCTTTGAGTTTGGACGGAGGCATACATATAGATACGACAAAGTGTATCGGTTGTGCAAAATGTATAGCCGAATGTCCGTTGAAGCTATTCTCGCCCAAGCAAGTGGAACTTGCCGGCAGTACTTTCATGGAAAGACTTGTGGAGTACGCATACGTGGCATGGAAAACCAAGCCTATGGTATTCATAAATGTTTTGGCGAATATTTCGGCAGCATGCGATTGTTCGGCAAGAGCTCCGAAACCTTTCTGCAACGATATAGGAATGGTTGCTTCCAAGGATATAGTTGCAGCAGACAGAGCCTCTCTCGATTTGGTTGCCAAGGAACATAAATGCGATGACCCGTTCTTGAAAGAGAGCGGCAAAAGCGGTTCGTATCAGTTGGAATACGCTGAAAAACTCGGCATGGGCAATCAGAAATATGTGTTGATAGAAATCAAGTAACGCAATAAAGTGAAAACCATTCGGTCGATAATATTTGCGTTTTTGGCAGTAAATCTTCTCGGCGTTATATTTTCTTCCTGCATCAAGGAAGAAAATTTCGCAGAGGGGAGGGAAGTTACATTGTCTTTCGGTAGCGATACAGTGAGTTTCGATACCGTTTTCACAACCGTGGGTTCGGTTACCAAAACTCTTGTTGTTTATAACAGGGAAAGCAAGCCTGTGAAGATTGACAGGGTTTCGTTGAAGAACGGAGCGGCGAGTTACTTTCGCTTGAATGTTGACGGGGATAATTCTCTCGTGGCAAAGGATGTGGAAATCGGTGCGAAAGACAGCATGTATGTCTTTGTGAGGGTGGAACTCAACCCTAACAATCAATCCAATCCTTTATTGGTCGAAGACGAAATAGTCTTCGCTTTCAACGGAAAGACACAATCCGTGATTTTACAGGCATACGGACAGGACGCATATTATCATAAACCGAGCCACTACCTTTTGAGCGAAAGGAACTCGGGCAACGGATACGATACAATCAGATATTCTCTTGCCGACGAGGGAGGGGAGGCGAGTGGTTGCATTGTAAGCGGCAATGAGATACATTGGAAAGCGGATAAACCGCATATCATCTTGGGTAATTGCGTAGTCGATTCGGCTTTTGTCCTCAACTTGGAAGCAGGAACAAAGATACACCTGAACAAGGGTTCTGAGTTTTGGGTTTATAAAGACGGAACATTGAAGGCAAATGGCGATATATCCTCTCCTGTTGCTTTTGAAAGCATGCGGAAAGACGAACATTATGCCACGACCGCAGGACAATGGGGGTGCCTCAGGTTCATAGCCGGCAGCAAGAACAATACCTTGGACAATGTCGTGATAAAGAACTGTACGACCGGCATAATAGTCGATACATGTGTTAACAATGTTGCAACGCTTACGTTGAGCAATGTAAGGATTGAGAATTGCTCCAACATAGGGCTGTATTCCCGTGGGGCAACTGTGGAGGCTCAAAATCTGATTGTGCAGAATTGCGGAAGCTATGCCGTGGTTCTTTCTCTGGGAGGCAGTTACAATTTCGTCCATTGCACCTTTGCAAACTATTGGCGGTACAATACGAGAACCAAACCATGCTTGATTTTGAACGATTATTATCTTGACATAAACAATACATTGCAGTATCGCCCCATAACACAGGCGAATTTTTACAACTGCATAATATACGGAAGCCTTGCAGCAGAGGAAATGGAGTTCGACTTCATCAATGAAAATTCAAGCGAAAAGCATTTCGAGAATTGCATAATAAAGAGCGAGAAATACTCCAATCGGACGGCAGGTTTCGTGAACTGCATATTCAAAGACCCCATGTTCAACAACGCTTCCGAAGGAGATTTGAGCGTTAAGCAGAACTCGCCGGCGGTGGCAGCAGGAAACGGAGTGTGGAGTTACAGTGTGCCGTATGACATCAATGGTACCTATCGCCCCGATCCGCCTACGATAGGGGCAATCGAATACATGGAACAAAGTGCCGGCAAGTTGTTCCGTTCATTCCGAAAAAGATAGAATATAAATCAAAAAGCGACGAATTAAAGTTTCATTCCATGCGGGTGAAGCACCGATTTGAAGAACTCAAACGGCAGTAATCCGTTTTTTCTTCGTACATTTGCAGTTTGAAGCAACCATATAATATGGTGCAAGTTGACAAGCAATCAAAGAATTAGAAACATTTATAATTTACAACAATGGCAAAAGAAAAGAAATTCCTGACTTGCGACGGTAATCAAGCCTGCGCACATGTGGCATACATGTTCAGCGAAGTCGCAGCCATCTATCCGATTACGCCATCTTCACCTATGGCGGAATATGTCGATGAATGGTCGGCAAACGGTCGTAAAAATATTTTTGGTGAGACTGTCAAGTTGGTTGAAATGCAGTCTGAAGCTGGTGCCGCAGGTGCTTTGCACGGCTCTTTGCAGGCAGGTGCTTTATCGGCAACTTTCACTGCATCGCAAGGTTTGTTGTTGATGATACCGAACATGTACAAAATAGCAGGAGAAATGCTACCCGGCGTTATGCACGTAACGGCAAGAACGATAGCTTCGCATGCTCTTTCTATATTCGGCGATCATTCCGACGTATATGCTTGCCGTCAGACAGGCTTTGCAATGTTGTCTTCCGCATCTGTTCAAGAGGCAATGGACTTGGCAGGAGTTGCTCACCTATCTGCAATAAAGGGAAGAATTCCGTTCATGCACTTCTTCGATGGTTTCAGAACTTCTCACGAGATACAGAAGATTGAAGCCTTGGATATGGAAGATTTGGCAGCTTTGCTTGACAGAGAGGCTTTGAAAAAATACAAAGACGAAGCATTGAACCCTGAACACCCTGTAACAAGAGGTACGGCACAAAACCCTGATGTGTTCTTCCAAGCAAGAGAAGCAAGCAACCCTTATTATGAAGCCTTGCCGGACATAGTTTCAGACTACATGGAGAAAATCTCCGCAATAACCGGAAGAGAATACAAGCCGTTCAACTATTACGGAGCACCGGATGCAGAAAACGTCATAGTTGCAATGGGTAGTGTTTCCGATACCGTGAAAGAGGTAATAGACTACCTTGCAAAGAAAGGCGAGAAACTCGGATTGGTAACGGTACACCTTTACAGACCGTTCTCAAAGAAATATTTCTTTGCAGCCCTTCCGAAATCAGTGAAGAGAATATGCGTATTGGACAGAACAAAAGAAGCCGGTGCCAACGGAGATCCTTTGTATTTGGATGTTGTTGAAGCCGTATCTTCTTGCTCATGCTCGAACAAACCTATGGTTATAGGTGGCAGATACGGACTTTCTTCCAAGGATACCACACCTGCACAAATCCTTTCCGTTGTCGAAAATCTTAAAGCAGCGGAACCTAAAAACCAATTCACAGTCGGCATAGTCGATGATGTAACACATCGTTCGTTACCTGTGTTGCCTGAAATTTCAATGGCGACGGAAGGAACTTTTGAAGCCAAATTCTATGGTTTGGGAGCAGACGGAACAGTCGGAGCAAACAAAAACTCCATCAAGATAATCGGAGAGAACACCAATAAATACTGTCAGGCGTACTTCTCTTACGACAGTAAGAAATCGGGTGGATTTACATGCTCCCACTTGCGTTTCGGAGATAATGTCATACGTTCTCCTTACCTTGTAACAACACCGGACTTCGTTGCATGCCATGTATTCAACTACATGAACATGTATGAAGTTTTGAAGGGCATAAAACAAAACGGAACGTTCCTGTTGAACTCCATGTTCTCTGCAGAAGAGACCGTTGAACGTTTGAGTGCAAAGGTCAAGAAAGAATTGGCAGAAAAGAACATCAGCTTCTACACCATAAACGCAACCAAGATAGCGGAAGAAATCGGTTTGGGTAACAGAACGAACACCATTTTGCAATCTGCTTTCTTCAAAATAGCAGAAGTAATCCCATACGAACTTGCGGTCAAGGCAATGAAGAAAGCCATAGACAAGTCATACGGCAAAAAAGGTGAGAACGTCGTTAAGATGAACTACGCAGCCGTCGATAAGGGTGGCGAGGTTGTCAAGATTGAAGTAAAGAAAGAGTGGGCAAATGCTTGCACATGCGGATGCAACTGCGAGACAAAGGCAGACAGACCCGAATTCATAAGAAATATTGTCGATGTAATCAACGCCCAAGAGGGAGACACACTTCCTGTAAGTGCATTCAAGGGAATGGAAAACGGTACCTTCCCTGCCGGCACTTCCCAATACGAGAAAAGAGGCATTGCATCGCACGTCCCTGCATGGCACAGTGAAAACTGTATCCAATGTAACAAATGTTCATTGGTATGTCCTCACGCAGCAATTCGACCATTCGTATTCACACAAGACGAACTTGCAAAGGTCGGCAACATAACCACCATCAAGGCACAAGGCAAAGAATTTGAAGGAATGCAATTCCGTGTACAAGTATCCCCATTGGATTGTACCGGTTGCGGCAACTGCGTCGATGTATGTCCTGCAAAGACAAAAGCATTGACAATGGAAAGCCTTATGAGCCAAACCGAAGAAGCCAAGACTTGGGAAACAGTAACCAAGAACGTAAGCTACAAATCCGACTTGGTGGATATAACCAAGAGCGTGAAGAACTCTCAATTCGCACAACCGTTGTTCGAGTTCTCCGGAGCTTGTGCAGGTTGCGGTGAAACACCATACATCAAATTGATAACACAACTATTCGGTGAAAGAATGATAGTTGCCAATGCAACAGGTTGTTCTTCGATTTACGGAGGTTCTTGCCCATCTATGCCATATACAAAGAACGCAAAAGGCAAAGGTCCTGCTTGGGCAAACTCTCTATTTGAGGACAATGCAGAGTTCGGTTTGGGTATGGCAACGGCAACACGTAAGATGAGAGACCGTGTGGAAAGATTGATGAAAGAAGGCTTGTCATGCAGTTGCTGCTCGGACGAACAAAAAGCATTGTTCCAAATGTGGTTGGACAACAGAGAATGCCCTGAAACCACACAAAAGGTTTACGATGCTTTGGTTCCGACCCTTTCACAATGCGGTTGCGACATCTGCAAAGAGCTTGAAGCAAACAAACAGTTCATTGTCAAGAAATCCCAATGGATATTCGGTGGCGACGGTTGGGGCTACGATATAGGATACGGCGGATTGGATCACGTCATAGCATCAGGCGAAGACGTAAACATCTTGGTGATAGATACCGAAGTTTATTCCAACACCGGCGGACAAGCCTCGAAGGCAACTCCTGTCGGAGCAATCGCCAAGTTTGCCGCATCAGGAAAGAGAATTCGTAAGAAAGACCTCGGAATGATAGCAACAACATACGGATACGTCTATGTAGCTCAAGTATCCATAGGAGCAGATCCTGCACAATACCTTAAAGTCTTGAAAGAAGCCGAAGCATATCACGGACCATCGTTGATAATCGCATACGCACCTTGTATCAACCACGGTATCAAGATAGGCATGGGCAAGACACAAGAAGAAGGCAAACGTGCCGTTGAATGCGGATACTGGCACTTGTGGAGATACAACCCTGAACTCGCAGCCGAAGGCACGAACCCATTCAGCTTGGATTCCAAAGAGCCTGATTGGAGCAAGTTCCAAGCATTCATCGATGGCGAAGTACGTTACAACTCCTTGAAGAAAGCCTTCCCTGAGGAAGCAGCAGCATTGTTCAATGCAGCAGAAGAAAACGCAAAATGGAGATACAACTCCTACAAGCGTATGGCTTCAATGGATTGGAACAAATAGCTTTACGATAAAGCACATTGCAAGGAGGCATGCCTTACGGCATGCCTCCTTTTTATCATTTATAGAACCTTTATCGGATTAACTCTTTGATAAAGGTGAATGAATCCTAAGAGTAAATGAATGGTAAGGATAAAGCTCTTTCCCAAATATTGCACTCATTTTTTATTGATACCAATACTTCTGATGTCTCAATGTATTTGCCAAATCCATTAACCTCATTTGTAAGTTCATTAAGCAGAGTGTTGTAGCGGGCATGGAATTCGTTTCTGTTATTCACTATGCCGAAACATTGAATAACAGGCAATGCCAGAGTTCTGATAGCAAAACCATTTTCAGGTGTGAGCAGATTAATGATAGCATCTGAAAAGTACTTTTCTACGATTACTCTGTTCTCTATTGGATTTTCCAACCACAAGGCTATCGCTTCCCACTTCATTATCAAAGGAAAGAAGAACCCGTGTGCCGTACGACTACCGCCACACGGATATGAAACCATTCTCTTGTGTGAAATCCAAATTGGAGGAGTGGCGAGCCGAAAGAGACAAGTGGCTTATGGCAAAGGAAAGAAAGGAGGGCAACAGATGAACGCAACGCATCAGAAAAATCTGTCAAATTCAGCGAACCTATCATAGTATTGAACGACATCTTTGACGATGCCGAAGCGTGGGGCAGCCTAAAGGGGGATTGACAACTAAGAGAGCAGCAGGTTTTCCGCAATTGACACCTGATCTCATAACAAGTGAATACAATATGGAATGCTATACTCCCATTACCGAAATAATTGAATGTTAAACAAGTTGGCGGTGTGGACACCGCCAACCATAAACACCTAAAAACAGATATGTATGATAGCACAAAAGATTTTTCAGCAGATAGACAGCAGACGCTTTGCCGTAATGACTGGAAGCAAAATGGGAAACGGACTTTGTATGAGTCTTGCACGGCACAAAACGAGTGCGAACCGACTTGACATCATCTATGATGCAGGGGCAGACCTCTACAATATGCGCTTTTACCGCAAGACTTTCAGCAAAAAACCTTTGAGAGCAGGACAAAGGACATAGCCACTCACGAAGGCATCTATTGCGATATGCTGGAGGATATGTTCTCTATGGAGACAGGACTTTACACACATTTCTGAGTGGTAGGCGGCAAGAGCCGCCTACTTTTTTTCATGAGCATGATGACGGGTAAGAAAGTAGACAAAGAAACATTTTTTTGCTCAATAGCGATTTTTTGAGTAATTTTGTATTCACGTTGAAAGATTGAACGTAGGAGTATGTTTAATATCTGTTCATTTCTTCGGGTGTCTGCCGCTCTCTTTTTACCAGTTCGCGGTTGGATGTATTAACACGTTTAATTTCATTAAATCTCTGAAGGATATGACTACATTAGGTAACTTTATTGTATGGTGGGCATTTGGCGTACTGGACGGTTTGCTCTGCAAGAAAAGAATGTACGGTGAGAGCATACTCTGAAATCAATAGTTTCGCCATGAGGGTTCGACTCCCTCTCCGTCCACTAAATGAAGAAAGAGGATAAATCTATACTGAATAGAAATATCCTCTTCCTTTTTTATTTAATACACAGCAGCACAAATTCCGCCTTCCTCCGTTTTAGCAACATGGCGTGCTGTTTTCCTTTGTAGTTGCAGAAGGCGATATATTCCCGATAAATGTTCCTGTCGCCCGCCTCCAATTTTCGAATCAACGTGCTTTTGGGTATTTTGCCGCTACCCAAAAGCCGATATGGACCGACATTGTAGGCAAGCGTGGCAAGGAGCAGACTGTCTTTCCCGAACTGTCGGAACATCGCGCAGAATTTCCGCAGGTCTTTCCGAAGCAGCGCATCCGTATCCCGTTTGATCATCGGCCGAGAACCTTTCCCCTGCAGGAACTTATGCCCATAGCCCACATACGGGTGGTGCTTTTCCGAGTGCCAGCCCTCAAAGTATTTCGTGCAATGCATCGCCCGCTCGAAAGGCGGCAGGCGAAAGATTGCCGCCTACCACTCCGTTCTCTTCGGACAATTCTCCTGTGTCGACACTGAGCAGGCTGTCCAAAGGGAACAGAGCATCACCAATAACACACGCATCATCAGGACAGCAATTTGAAGTTGCCGACAGGGACAAGGCTCTGGTTCTCGTCCTTCACGTTCCGGTTGTTGAAGTCAAATTCAAATTTGTAGGAATTTTTGAAATTGTCCTCCACCACCACGATGAAGTTGTGCGCCTCGTCGCCTTTAGCCATATAGTACAGCCGGAACTTCTCGTTTTCAGGCAGGTAGCGGTCGTTGGGCAGAAAAGTAATGCCGCCAGCCATTTTCAGCGTGCTTTTCCCCCTCGAACTGGAAATACCAGATGGTGTAGAGCGTGTTGGCAAATTCGCCCGTCTTTTTCAGCTCGCAGCGTATTTCCACTGTTTCTCCATTTGTCACCTTGCCGGGCATGGACATGGTTTCCACCGTGAACGGACAGGATTGCTGGATGTCCATATCATCGTCACACGATGCGAGCGTGAGCGACACGGTGGCGAACAGGCAGAGTGCCAACGCCTTGAAGATGGATTTTCTCTTGTTCTTGTAGAATGTTCATTGTCCTTTGAGTTTTAGATGTTGTCATTTCGTTTTTTTGTCTGTTCAGATACTCGTTCAAGTCCTTGCAACCGCCCTAGAGTGCGGAGCGGTCTTTCAGGGCTCCGAGTGTCCTGCTACCCTATGAATTTCTACTCATTCGGAAAATTCAATCCGTGTGTTTGTCAACACCACACTTTTCTCTATATTCTTTTCACATTCTTTGTCATTTCGCCTTGTTCGCAATCGCTCCAAATTAACGATTTTCAATTCCTTTAACTTCGTGGCTTGCGAATTTTCCGTCGAGAGTTTTCCGCATGGAAATTTTCCGAGTATTTGAGGGCTTAGCAACAAGTTGTCTTACAACTAATTGTAAATATATTGAAGACCGATTGAAAAAAGACGGCGTTTTGACGGTCGGAAAACGGCGTCTTTTTCCGAAAAAACGAAGAGTTAGTGGTGCTAAAACTTCGTTTTTCGACCCGAAAGACTTCGTTTTCTTCAGAAAAAACGGCGTCTTTTTCTCGAGGATGTCTTTTTTGCCTTCCGAAAAGTGTGATTTTGATCGAAAACAAGCCCAAAACAGTATGAAAATTTTGCCGACATCTCTGTTTCGCTTTCTTGATTCGTTGTTTGGGAAATATGGGTATGAATTTGTGATTTTGTTAAATCGATAATATGAATGAACCACTTTTCTTCTATTCTCAATTTCTGTGAATAGCGATATCAGCATTGTCTTATCAGTTTCAAGTCCGGCAACAGTACTGCATATTCCGGTTCTTCTTTTGGAGCGTTCTGCGGTTTCCATGAAACGATAAAACGAATGAAAGCATCGGAAACGTAATAACCTTTACTTTCCCATGTGGTCAATTCGTTCTGCATCTTTTGGGATAACTTGGCAACCGGTCTGCCTGTTGCAACCTCATAAAGATAATAGTTCGTATATTGAAGGCGGTTGCCCGCTCTTAGTGCAAGGAGGTCTGATTTGCGAGATTTGAAGAAGTCGAGGTTGACATCTTTGTGGGATAATTGGAGTACGATTTCAGATGGAAAATCAAATTTCTTATCAATTACAAGATGTGTATCAGCGGGAAGTCTGTCAAAAACAGAACTGTCGGTATGAATGGAGAGTTGCTTCTTTGCCCTTGTCATGCCAACGTAGTATTTTCTTAATTGCTCATCATTAACGTTGTGTACATCTGCTATCAACATATATACGTTGTCAAATTCTCGTCCTTTGGATTTGTGGATGGTGGATATGACAATGTCTGCTCCTGCAACATCACAGTAATCTTCCACAGAGGATTCATATACAAATTCTTTGAAGTCGTTTATGTACCTTGTATTGTTGGTTTGTTCGTATAATTCTATGCAGCGTTTGAGATAGGGCAGGCTTGTGCTTGTCGAATATATATCGAAAGTCTTCGTCTTTGCTTGTTCCCATAAACTTTCGGTGACGGATGGAGTGTTTGTAAGTTTGTCTATTTGCTTCAGAAAGAAACGTACTTCAGCCATTTTCCAAAACCTAAAGCCGTCCATGCTCTGTATGAGTTTGCTTTTAAGTCCATATTTGCGAAACATCGCAAGGAGTATAACCGCTTCTTCATTTTTCTGTGTCAATACACAAACTGAACTATCTCCTCGACTTTTCAATACGTCTTCAACCACAGGTTGATACAGACATTGTGAGGTATAATGACTTACTCTTACCACTCCGTTTGCAGAACTCATAGAACGAATGGCAGTGCTTTTCATTCTCATGCTGATTTTTGTTGTAAAAGCATTGGCAAAAGCAACTATATTTTTGGAACTGCGATAATTTTCTGTCATTTCGACAAATTTGCCGTTCGTGTCGAGCAATAATTGTTTCATGTAACGGGAGTTTGAACCTCGGAATTCATATATGTTTTGGTCATCATCGCCGACAGCAATCACTCTCATCTCTTCATTAGCCTTCATCAGTGCTGAGACAAGGGCGTATTCCTCACTGCTCATATCTTGAGCTTCATCTATAACCAGCACAGTCTTGCCGATTCTGTTGGGTTCGACTTCACCTTCTTCAATCATTTTTGCTGCCTTGGCAACAACCCCTTTTATATCGTCAATGTTGCCTATTTTGCCGAGCAATTCGAAGCAATAAGAATGAAAGGTTTTGATTTCAACGAAATGGGCTGCATTGCCGATAAGCGTCATCAACCTCTGTTTGAATTCGGTGGCTGCGACTCGAGAGAAAGTGAGCATCAGCAATTGTTCATGCTTGACATCTTCAAGTAGCAGAAGAGAAGCAAGTTTGTGAACAAGCACCCGTGTTTTGCCACTACCCGGTCCTGCGGCTACGACGATACAACGTGATTCTTTGTCGGAGATTATCTCCATTTGTTTTGTCGAGAGTTCGGCAAAGAGTTGCTTATACTTTTGCGGACTTATGTTTCTTTCGATTTCTTTCACTCTTTCTCCCTTGAAGTACTTCGCCACAAACCGTTTGTAGTCCATTTGGAAATAATCCCGCACGTATTGAAGGGCTGCATTGTAATCCTTAACCATAAGGTTGGCATACTCTCCGACTATATGCACCTGTTGAATTTTTTGTTTGTAAAATTCGTTGAGCATTCTGTAGTCGTCTATCTTGTATCGCAATTTGCTGTCTTTTATTCGGCGAATATCCATGGCGTTGTACAGAACGAGGAAGCCTCCTTCGAGTTTCAAGGCACCTATTTTGGACAGATACAACAAAGCCTCTTCTACATCTTCCAACTGGATGTTCATATTGCCGAACAAAGACTGATTGTTCGTTTGTATATTTTTCAACAACTCGACAACGGAAAATTGTATGATATTAGAGGCTTTCTGATCCGCACTCATGTCTGCGAACAATCTATATAACCATTCTATTGTGAAATAACAAATTTCCAATCGTTTCTCAAATCGTCTCAATATTATTTCTCTGTTGTTTTTGTAAGTCAGTTCAAGATTGTGATTGCTATCTTCTTTTTTGCTCATGTATTCTTTAATTGTCAGAAAATAGAGCAAAGTGCGAATATCCTTTTCCTTTGCCGTCTTGATACCGTTGTTCTGTGCATTGTCGGTTAATTGTTTGCATGAAATACACAATGGTTCGTTGGAGATCTGTTGTAACAAATAACGTTCTAATCCGGCAAAACGGTCAAGCAGTTGTTTTGGTTTACGGTCTGTATCTCCTACATCTCTCAGGTAGGCTGAAATATCCTTGCTGTCTGCCAATATGCCCTCTTGTCGCATACGTTCTACGGCGGATACGACTTCTCGTTTGGTCAATCCCAAAATGTCGGCAAGATAATCGATGCGAGACTCGGCATCTTCATTCTGTGTCTTGACTATGTGTTTTTGTGAAATGAGCGATTTTATGATTTTTACAGCTTTTTCCACTTCTTCATTCTCAAAGAGTAATGATTCGGTGATACGTCTGCGAGCTTCATCCATGTTTTTGACCGTTATGCCTGTTGCATAAACATGCGGAATATTGTTGCCTCGTTCTATGTAGCCCCCTTGTTCGAGTGCAGACAAGGCTGTGCGGACGCGTGTCTCAATGTCTGAAACAGAATCGTCCCAACCTGCGGCTCTTGCTATTTCCAATGCCGAGCAACAAGCCCTCGCTCTTTGTTTTGTCATCTCTTTGACTGCTTTCCAGACCTGCTGTATCTCGCTAATACTTAATTTGGTTTGATTTAGCAAAATGAAATGTTTGTCAAGATCGCTGTCGCCGTATAACACGAAGCATTTGGCTTCGAGATTTGGGTCTCTGCCTGCACGACCTGCTTCTTGAACATAATTTTCAAGGGAGTCGGATATATCATAATGTACAACCAAGCCGACATCACTCTTGTCCACTCCCATGCCGAAGGCAGAAGTGGCAACGATAATACTGACCTTGTTTGTCATGAAATCATCTTGATTGACTATCTTGTCTTCGGCATTCATTTTACCGTTGAAAGGCAAAGCCTTGAAGCCGTCGCGTGTCAACTTGTCTGCAAGTTGCTTCGTACGTTTGGTGCGGGAAACATATATAATGGTCGGGCAATTCGCTTCTGCAATCAATGAACGCAGTTTCAAATACTTGTCTTCATCGGTATCTGTATGAATGACAGAATAACGAAGATTTGTTCTTGATGCAGAAGAGGCAAATAATTCCATGTTTATTCCGAGAGTTTGCTTGAAATAATCGCATATATCCTGAATTACTTTTTGTTTTGCTGTAGCTGTGAAACAAGAAACTGGAATTGCTTCGGTCAGATGTTTTTCCTTTTGGTATTGACTGATGAATTTACCGATGTATAGATAATCGACTCTGAAATCATGACCCCAAGAAGAAAAACAATGTGCTTCATCTATCACAAAACGTACTACATGTCGAGCCATCAATACCCGTTTTATGGTATTCGAGCGAAGCATTTCGGGGGCGATGTAAAGCAGAGAAGCATCTCCGTTCTGCACTCTCTGTATTGCAAGCGACCGTGTTATCGGATCCATCAGTCCGTTGATTGTAACGGCATCTACAATACCCTTGTCGGCAAGATTATCCACTTGGTCTTTCATCAAAGACTGCAAAGGAGAAATGATAACCGTGAGACCGTGTACCGTGCGTCCTTCCATCAAGGCAGGTAATTGAAAAGTCAAAGATTTGCCACCACCTGTGGGAAAGATTGCAAGAAGAGATTTGCCTTCCACTGCCGCTTTTGCCGCATTCTCCTGCAAAGGTTCTCCTTCGTATGTACGGAACTGACTGTAGCCGAAGAATGTTTTCAGATTTTGATGAACATCGAGAAAAGAATTGCAGTATTCACAGCCGTCGGAACACCTCTTATGACGAAGTAATCTGACGACGGTTTCGACCTGAGGGTAATTATGTAAGACCCATGCAGGAGTAGTGGAACGGTAATCGGTAGTATTGATCAGAGATAGTGCGTATGCCATCTCCACGGGATAGTTAGAAATAAGCAATTCGATATTTGCGTTCGTACAAATCCTACCTCTGTATTCTTCTTTGATTAGGTCTGTCAAGTTTCCATGATATTCCTTTGCTCCGACGATCGAAAGAAAACCGGAAAATTCCCTCTTATCCATAAGTAGAGCAGAAAGAATATCCTGTCTGCCACTTGGCAAAGATTTCCACGCATTAACCTCATCCATAAAAAGGTCGAGAGCTTTCTTGCAGTCATTAACCGGGTTGTTGAGCTGCTCATTCAACAATTTGTCATCTTTCAACAAGCGATGATACGGACGATTTGGAAAAAGCAAAGGCGAGATATAGAGAGTATCCACCAACGACCATTGGTTCTTTGTATCGTTAAAAAGATATTTGGCATCATGATTGATGATGTTATGACCGCAAAGGAAATGTATATTTTTCAAGAAGTGAAGCAAGTCTCGCTTCTGCGGAGAATGAAACGTTGCACCATCATACCTGACTGCACCTATGTCATGAATCTTATGGTCGGACAAACCAACTTCTACATCGACAAAAGCATACAATGAGCTATTGCGAACAGTTTTACCTGATTGCGTATCTGCTGAATCCTTCCCATTTGTTCCAAAAGAACCTATAACTCTATTCCAAAAAGACATTAAGACGCTTTTTCGTCGGTACTGTTGTTTTGTACCATAAGCCTGTCTCGCTAAACAAGCCGTTTAATCAAGGGACAAAGTTACATAATTTTTGCAATGGAGCAATAAGATATTATTGATTTGAGATAGAGGATACATAAACCGAAATTTCGTTCTGCTGAAATGGCGAAAGAATTTCCCGAATTGCCGTTTTAATCTCGATGAAACGAGATTTCTTCAATCGTTGAAAAAAGAATTACCCGACAAACCGCATGTTTCGAGTTTGCCGGGTAAGGATTGATGATGGGTTTCTAACGGATAATGATTTTCTTTGTGCTTATGCCTTCCTCGGTTTGCACTTTCAGAAAGTAGGTTCCTGCAGTCAGACTGCTGACGTCGAGGGTTTGCATGCCGCTTTCAGCTTTGAAAGATATGACTTCCTTGCCTGCAATATCGCAAATCGTCATTTGTTCTGCTCCCTCCGGCAATTCGATTGTCAAACGATTGGAAGCAGGGTTCGGATAAAATGTCAGGTTGTTGGTTTTGACACTTACAATGCTGCTGTTGCCGACTTTGTCGCCCGCTGCAATGCTTCTGCCTGCCGTGGTTTCGACTGCGTATTCGTAAACGGTGAATGTTTTGTCGGTATTCGCCGATAGTTTAATCCAACCGTAATAGACGTTGCTGCCGAATTGCACCTTGAAACCTGCATAACCTGTCTGCCCGACCCATGTCGTGTATTCGGTCGGGTCATGAAGCACCGGGAACATTTCGGAAGACCAGTTGGAATTGCTTCCGATCTGAGTTCCTGCCGACAAAAGGGAAACCAAGCCTGCGCCGAACGTGTTGCTGTTGGTTACGACTATGCTCGCTCCCGTTCCGAATACGGCAAGATACGATGAACCGTACTCCCAATAATTCTGCACATGGAATTGTGCTTCCGAAGGGCTTTGATTGCCTACGCTTACCGAAATAGGATAGCCCATTTCAGCCTCTCCTGTTACTACTGCGTCGGGATTGATGTCCGTAAATTGAACCTGCCCGAACATTACGCCTGCACTCAAACATGCAGCAAGGGTAATAATGAATCTTCTCATGCTTTTGAATTTTTTTGTTGTGTGATACTAAGACACCGTTAAGGCATTCGGCGTTTGTCTGGTACAGCGAAAAATAACAAAATGGCTTGCCGAAATTTTGAAACGGCAAGCCATTTATTTTATTCGGCAGTCTGATTTACAGAAGACTGCGTAACATAGAATGGTTTTCTAATACTGTTCGTTTTCGTTGGGAAAATCCATGTTTTTTACGTCCTTCACGTATTTTCCTATGGCGTTTGTGATTTCTTCTCCGAGGTTTAGGTAACGGCGAAGGAAGCGTGGGGTGAATTCTTGCGTTATTCCCAACATGTCATGCAAGACCAAAACCTGACCATCTACTTCCGCACCGGCTCCTATTCCTATTACGGGTATGCGAAGTTCCGATGCTATGCGACCGGCAAGCTTTGCAGGAATTTTTTCCAATACCAAGCCGAAACAGCCTGCCTCTTCCAAAAGATGGGCATCGCGAATGAGTTTTTCTGCTTCTGCTTCTGCCGTTGCTCGAACGGAGTAAGAACCGAATTTATTGATGGATTGAGGTGTCAAACCCAAGTGTCCCATTACCGGAACCCCTGCCGATAAAATTCTTTTGACCGATTCGAGGATTTCTTCGCCTCCTTCAATCTTCACTGCGTGAGCTTCCGTTTCTTTCATTATCCTTATAGCTGAGCAAAGAGCTTCTTTGGAATTGCCTTGGTAAGTTCCGAAAGGCAAATCCACCACAACGAAAGCTCTCTTGCAGGCTCGCACGACACTTGACGCATGGTATATCATTTCATTAAGCGTAATCGGCAGAGTGGTCGAGTATCCCGCCATTACATTTGCGGCGGAGTCTCCTACCAATACCACATCTATTCCTGCCATATCGACCAATGTTGCCATGGAGTAGTCGTATGCCGTAAGCATTGCAATCTTCTCGCCCCTGTCTGCCATGGATTGCAGCGTCTTTACCGTTATTCTTTTTGTATTTGCTTTTGCAACTGACATCTTTTTCTATCGTTGGTTTTGTTTCGGTCGGCAAAATTACAGATGTTTTTCCGTTTAATCAGACTTTTGCCTGTTTTATTTTCCTCTTCGAGACTGTAAACTTGTCGATTATTTGTACTTTTGTGGCAAAATAGAGGTTTATGTTTGAGTTTTTGGAAGGTAAATTTGAGGAGATAACGCCATCGTACGTTGTTGTAAACTGTTCATCTGTCGGATATAAGGTTGAAATATCGCTTACGACATATACGGATTTGAAAGACAAAAGCAGTGGAAGACTGTTCGTACATCAGATAGTGCGGGAGGACGCTCAATTACTTTTCGGCTTCTCTTCAAAAAAAGAAAGAGCCGTATTCAGAGCATTGATTTCGGTTAACGGAATAGGAGCCAACACGGCAAGAATGATGTTGTCTTCTTTGAACTCCGACGAACTTATTCGTGCCGTGGTGAAGGAGGACGTGGGAGCGATAAAAGCGGTGAAAGGAATAGGTATTAAGACGGCTCAAAGGGTGATAATAGATTTGAAAGATACGTTTTCCAAGTTCGAGGTTGCGGATGTCGGGGTTCAAAGCAACAATAAAAATAAAGAGGAAGCGTTATTAGCTCTACAAACGCTTGGCTTCAACAAAGTTCTAATCGAAAAGGCTTTGGACAAAATTCTGAAAGAAAAATCGGATTACGGTGTCGAGGAATTGATACGCTTGGCGTTGAAAATCTTATAAGTTGGTGAAGATACCGATGAAGTTTTTTGGAAACGCGTTTCTGCGTTTGAGGTTTGTGCTTTTTGCCATGGTCATTCTTTCTGTTACGGGCAGATTGCATGCTCAAAGCGACAGCCTTCGATATTCCATAAACGATACCATCGGCAGCCCTTTGTATCTTAACGACCCGCAAAACATAAAGACATCCGTCGAGTATGACGAAAGCAGTAACGAATACGTGCTTTTGAAGAAAGTAGGCGATATTGTCATAGAAAGGAAAGTGCTGTCCTTTTCGGAATATCAGAACTACGATATGGATAAGATGATAGACGATTATTGGAAAAGCCGTTCTCAGACTTCAAAAATGGTAGGCTCTTCCGATGACGGGGTACTTGGAAATCTTATCCCGCAACTTAAAGTGAACAGCGAACTGTTTGAAACCATTTTCGGAGGACAAAACATAGATATACGTCCGAGCGGAAGTGCCGAGATAAAGTTCGGAGTGGTTAACAACCGCAACGAAAATCTTGCTTTGAGCGAAAGCCAGAGGAGTACGACTTCTTTGGATTTCGATATGAACTTTCAGTTGAATGTACTGGCTCAAATAGGAACGGCAATCAACCTTAACTTCAATTACAACACCGAAGCTACGTTCGATTTCGAGAACGAATTGAAGTTGAAATACGAAGGAAAGGAAGATGATATTATTCAGTTGATAGAAGCCGGCAACATAAGTTTTCCTTTGCCGCTGAGTCTTATTCAAGGCAGTCAATCCTTGTTCGGTGTCAAGACGAAATTGAAATTCGGCAATCTTACGTTGGACGCTGTTTTCTCTCAACAGAAGTCCGAGTCTAACACTGTTACAGTGCAAGGCGGAGCTCAAATGCAGGAATTTAATTTCAAGGCATACGATTACGATGACAACCGACACTTTTTTCTTTCCCAATATTTCTATGACAACTACAACAAGGCAATGAGTACTTTGCCCATAATAAACTCGAATATCGTAATTACCAAGATTGAAGTATGGAGAACGAATATAGGAGCAGCTGTAACCAATAACAGAAACCTTGTGGCTTTTGCGGATTTGGGTGAGTCCGAACCTTACGGGCAAAATCCTTCCATTGCAATTCCCGGGGCAAGAGCATTGCCGGATCAATACCTTTCCAACAGGCTCTTGAACGTTGTGGACGTTAATACGATAAGGAGCATAAATACCATAAGTTCTTACCTGCAAGGCTTGGGTTTTGTGTCGGGACAGAATTATGAAAAGGTGGAAAGTGCCCGTAAACTTTCCACTTCCGAATATACACTCAACCCGAAACTCGGTTTTATTTCGCTTACGCAGTCGCTTGCTGCCGATCAAGTGCTTGCAGTGGCGTTTCGTTATCAGATAGTGGGCGATACAACGACTTACCAAGTGGGTGAGTTCTCCGATGAAGGCATTGCAGACCCGAATACTTTGGTCGTGAAACTTTTGAAAAGCTCTTCTTTGAATGTTCGCAACCCAATGTGGCGTTTAATGATGAAAAACGTTTATCGTTTGCCGCAAGCCTATCAGATTTCGCAAGAAGACTTCCGTCTCAACATATTATATCAAGCCGATGAGGACGGAGTACAAACCGGATATTTCAGAGAAGGGAACAAAGAGGGCATTCCGTTGTTGCAGGTCTTCGGATTGGATAGAATGGACAACAATCAAAACATGTATCCCGACGGAGTGTTCGACTTTATCGACAATGCGGCTGCCAACGGCGGTACGATACAAAAGGATAAGGCTCTGATATATTTCCCGACCGTCGAACCATTCGGCAAAGACTTGCGAGAAACATTGGATAACGAAGAACTTGCGAATAAATATTGCTTCGACTCTCTCTATACCCTTACAAAGTCTCAAGCGGAACAGTACCCGAATCAAAATAAATTCTATCTCGAAGGACGATATAAGTCTTCTTCCGGTTCCGAAATTTCACTTGGTTCGATGAATGTGCCGCAAGGTTCGGTAAGAGTGATGGCGGGAGGAATTACTTTGACGGAAGGAACGGACTATACGGTGGATTATGCAATGGGAAGGGTCAGGATAATCAACCAAGGCTACTTGAATTCCGGTACTCCGATAACCGTATCTACGGAAGCGAACTCGGTGTTCAGTGCCGTAACGAAACGTATGTTCGGGGTGAGGGCGAACTATGAGATAAACAAGGATTTCATGCTCGGAGCAACCTTTATGAATCTTCATGAAAGTCCCATAACGCAGAAGGTCAACTATGGAGAAGAGCCGACCAGCAATACGATTTGGGGATTCGATGTAAACTACCGGAAAGAGATACCTTGGCTTACCAAATTGGTGGATTTGTTGCCATTTTATCAAACAAAAGCACCATCGATACTCAATTTCAGTGGCGAATTTGCACACTTTATTCCGGGAAATCCGCGAGTAATCGGCAAAACAGGTACTGCATACATAGACGACTTCGAATCGGCAAAACGTTCATACGATTTAAAAGCCGTTAGTTCATGGTTTCTCGCATCGACACCCCAAGATTATAATACCGCACAGCCTCTTTTCCCCGAGACACGCAAAGACCTTGGTCTGACATACGGTTTCAACAGAGCTAAATTGGCATGGTATTATATAGATGACAACTTCTATAGATCCCCTCCTTCAAACATCAATTCCGAGGATCGTTCGCATGCCTATACAAGGGCTATATCGGAAAAAGAATTTCACCCCAATAAGCAGATGCAGCAAGGACAGAATACCAATATCAGGGAATTCAATATTGCATTCTATCCTTCGGAAAGGGGACCTTACAACTACGATACCACATCGGCATATTCCGCCGGTCTTATGCCCGATGGTTCTTTGCGTTCTCCATCTACGCGTTGGGGCGGTATAATGCGGAAGTTGGAAACAACGGATTTTGAAGCCGCAAACATAGAATACATCGAGTTCTGGGTCATGGATCCCTTTATAGACAACCCTCAACATGGCGGAGGAAAGCTCTATTTCAACCTTGGCGAGATTTCCGAAGATATATTGAGAGATGGCAGAAAGAGTTTCGAAAACGGATTGCCGACAAGTGCGGAAGTTACCGACGTGGATAGCACAATCTGGGGACGTGTTCCCCGTTTGCAATCCATCGTCAACGCATTCAGCAACGACCCTGCGGCAAGACAATATCAAGATGTCGGATATGACGGATTGTCGTCTGCCGATGAACGAACGTTTTTCGCCAGATTTTTGGAAATCGCAAGCCAACAGTTGGAGCAAGACGCTTACGAAAGTCTTATAGCCGACCCATCGGCTGATGATTTTATGTATTTCCGAAGCCAGCATTACGATCAAACGAATGCCAAGATACTGGAACGCTATAAGAAATACAACGGTTCGGAAGGCAATTCCTCGATAGCTTCGGATAATTCCGAATATAGTTCGCAGTCATCGTCATTGCCGAATGTTGAAGATATAAATCAAGACAACACTCTTTCGGAAGCCGAAAATTATTACGAATATGTGATAGACCTTACACCCGAAAACATGGTTGTCGGCAAGAACCATATCGCGGATATACAGGAGGCACGCAATATTTCATTGCCGAATGGCAGCACAACCGATTGTAAATGGTACCAATTCAAAATTCCGATAAGAGAACCGAACAGAACCGTCGGCGATATTCACGGTTATCAATCCATTCGTTTCATGCGAATGTTCCTAAGAGATTTTGAGGAACCTGTCATTTTGAGATTCGGAACCTTTGAACTCGTAAGTGGGGAGTGGAGAAAATATACAGACAATCTTCTCACCCCCGGAATTTATCCGAGCGGTACTCAAAGCGAGAATACCACCTTTACCGTTGCTTCGGTGAACTACGAGGAAAACGGAATGCGAAGTCCTGTTCCATACGTTATTCCTCCCGGAATAGAGCAAGAAAAGTTGATTAGTACAACCTCCGTAACGAACATGAACGAACAAGCTCAGAGTTTGAAAGTTCGGGAACTCGGAGACGGAGATGCAAGAGCCATATATAAGACAACCGATTTCGACATGCGACAATACAAACGCTTGAAGATGTTTGTCCATGCCGAGAAAGTGAACGAGTTCGACGATTACAAGAAAGGCGACCTTTCTTTGTTCATAAGGCTTGGAACAGACTTCACGAATAACTATTATGAATATGAAGTGCCGTTGACCTTCACCCCATGGTACGTCGGAGCAAGCAATCGTGAAGCAATATGGTCGCCGGACAATGAATTGGACATAGACCTCGAACAACTCGTAAAGGTGAAAGAGAACAGAAATGCCCGTATCCGTTCCAACGATCTGACAGTCAGCTCCTCCATACCGTACTATGAGAATTACGAAGGTAGAAAAATGACTGTACTCGGCACGCCCAATATTGCAGGCGTGAAAGTCATCATGATAGGAATACGAAACCCCAAGAAGCAAAGTCTTAACGATGATGACGACATGCTTCCCAAGTCGGCAGAAATATGGATAAACGAGTTGCGATTGACAGACTTCAATCGTTCCGGTGGTTGGGCTGCAACAGGTTTTGCACGAGCCAACTTGGCGGATTTGGGAGATGTTTCCTTATCGGCTTCCTATCGTTCGGCAGGTTTCGGCGGCATAGAACAAAAGATTTCCGAAATATCGCAAGACAATATCGGTACGATAGATATTGCGACCAACATAGAAGTCGGCAAACTCTTTCCCGAGAAAATCGGCATAAGGTTGCCCGTTCATTTCGATTACTCACAATCCGTAAGCAATCCCAAATACAACCCGCTCGATCCCGATGTCAAGTTGGAGAATGACCTTATGAGTTACAGAAGCGAGCGGGAAAAAGATTCCATACGCCACCTTGTACAAGATTATGTCAGCCGCACAAATCTCAATTTCATGAACATAAGGAAAGATCGTTTGGGCGACAGAGCATTGAAACGACACTTCTACGATATAGAGAACTGGAACGCTTCCTATTCCTACTCCTCCACTTATGCAAGAGACGTGGATATAGACCATAATACCAAGACACAACACAGAGGTTCATTGGGCTATCAATACGACGTCAATTCCAAAGGCTGGAAACCATTCTCCAAAGTCCCTCTCTTCAAGAAGAAAGCATTTGCCATATTGAGAGACCTTACGTTGTATTACTATCCGAAATCCTTTTCTTTCAGAACGGAAGTAGTAAGAGACTTTGAAGAAACCCTTCTAAGACCTAAAAGCCAAGGTCTCGTCATAATGGAACCCTATTTCTATAAACAGTTCTACATGAACAGGGCTTACACCTTCAAATACGACCTGACGTCGAATATCAAGTTCGAATACGATGCAACCGTCAATGCACTCATAGAAGAACCTCGCGGAAGAATAGACACCAAAGAAAAAAGAGACTCCGTATGGGCTTCCGTCATGGAACTCGGCAGGGCACAACAATTCACGCAAAACTACAAAGTAAGCGTCAATGTACCGATAAACAAACTACCTTACTTGGATTGGGTCAGAATGAACGGTTCTTACAGCGGCACATATAAATTCATGTCGGCAACCGAGGCAACCCGTTCATTGGGTAACGATATAGAGAATGCAAGACGTATTTCCGCAACCACCAGTCTCAGCCTTACCACGCTGTACAACAAAGTACCTATCATCAAAAAAGCATACGAAGCTCAAAAGGGCAACAATTCTTTCGGTACTCCGCGTAAGCCCATGAAACTTCAAAGCAACAAGAACACACCAAAGGACTCCACTGCAACAGCTACCGACAGCGTTTCCGCCACAGCCAAATTCATGAAAGACCTCATGAATTACTCCTTGCGTTTTGTAACGTGTATCAAAACCGTATCGATAAATTACAGTTTGAACGAAGGTACGTCCCTTCCCGGATTCATGCCTGTCGCAAAATGGTTGGGAACGACACCGGACAGGAACTTCGCACCCGGCTTCGCTTTCGTTTTCGGCTCTCAGAGCCTCTCCATAATAGACAAAGCCATCGACAATTCATGGTTGAGTACCGACAGTATGCTCAATTCCGCTTTGATACAGAAAAGCACAGAGACCATAAATGCACAAGTAAAGGTCGAACCGTTCAAGGAATTGAACATAGACATCAACTTCAAACGAACCAAAAGCGAAATGTTCTCCGCATATTATAAGTACGACCCCGAATCCGAAAGTATCAACGGGCCTCTTTCTCCTATGCGGACAGGCAGATACAGCATATCGATAATAGCTCTGCCGACACTTTTCACGGGAACGGATGCAGATAACATCAGCAGTACTTTTACAACCTTCCTTACCAACCGTAGCGAGATAGCACGACGATTGGCAGCCAAGAATGCAGCGTTCAATCCCGACTATTCCGGCATGATGATAGCCGACACGGTAACGGGAACACTCTATCCCGACGGATACGGGGCTCTGAGCCAGCAAGTACTCATACCCGCATTCCTCGCAGCCTACACAGGAGGAAATGCCTCGACCCAAAGCCTCAGTCCTTTCTTGAAAATGCCTATGCCGAATTGGAAGATAAGCTACACGGGTTTGAGCAAAAACGAATGGGTGAAAAAATGGGCGAACTCCATCACCCTATCATCCAATTACAGTTGCGAATACAACATAGGAGCCTTCACAACCGACAACCGCGTACCACTTGACGACAATTACGATTACGGAACCGAGTGGGTGAGAAACCAAATAAGTAATAACTTCATAGCAAAGGACGTCATAGATCAAGTAACCATAAGCGAGCAACTAAGTCCCCTTTTCAAGATTGACGTAAACCTCAAAAACAGTTTCCAAACCAATTTCGAGGTACGCCGCGACCGTAACCTATCTCTTTCTTTCTCCAACTCGCAACTTACGGAAGTGAGCCGCACCTCCTATGTCATCGGAGCCGGTTACCGTTTCAAAGACGTAGAACTCAACATACGAATGGGCGGAGCCAATACCCGACAACTCAAAAGCGACATCTTGGTCAAAGCAGACTTGGCAATCAATATCAATAAAACCACCCTGAGAAAGATAGACCAAAACATAAACCTCATATCCTCAGGTTCCAAAGTATTCACCTTGAACCTGTCGGGCGAATACTCCCTTACGGAAAAAATCGTCTTGAAAGCCTATTTTGAAATGACAGCCAACACTCCGTACGTTTCCAATGCCTTTCCCAACTCCACCACCCAAGGCGGCTTCTCTATACGTCTGACATTATAACTCCATGTCATGATACACTGTAAGTGAGAATTGAATATTTTATTCCACTATATCAGCGATTATATGTTTGACTTTGAATAATCGAAAAGACAGTCGGAAAATCAAGTACTTGCATATCATTTGGATAAAACGCCGTTCCGTCCTTTTCTTTCTGCGTTTTATCTAAATGAAAGGGAGGAATAAACTAACGCGATAGCTAATAGACGGAAGCATTGGCGAGTGCAACACTCCGGTAGAACGAAGAAGCGTTGGAAAAAGACAAGAGAGCAGGTTAGGAGCATCATATATTCGGTATAAATTCCTACCTTTGCAAAAGCAATGGAAGAGAGACATCAGATAGAGATAAAGAACAAGCG
>SAMEA104315430__coassemble_311_pt1 | contig 22915 bp, 15 predicted proteins | sample SAMEA104315430__metabat2_low_PE_047 | metagenome-assembled genome bin SAMEA104315430 (sample SAMEA104315430) | gut metagenome | biome: Monkey gut; feature: monkey-associated habitat; material: faeces | place: China | collected 2013
ATTTTGCAAGATTTGGTTAAGGGCAAAGATAGTCATTTTTCAGACTCGAACAGGATGGGAAATTTCCCTCTCTTGTTTGAATTTTTTTTGTCTCTTTCCCATCTTCCTCTTAAAGTTGCATTTGCACTATAATAAACCGAGCATGCAGACCTTTCAGCTATTGCATGCTCGGTTTATGTTCTTTGTTGCCAAGGGTAAATTTGTAGTTTGCTCGGAACGGGCTTATACGTTGAAGCGGAAGTGCATTATGTCTCCGTCTTGAACGATGTAGTCTTTGCCTTCCACGCTCATTTTGCCGGCTTCTTTGCATGCGGCTTCGCTTCGGAGGCTTACATAGTCGTCGTATTTTATTACTTCGGCACGTATGAAGCCTTTCTCGAAGTCTGTATGGATTACTCCTGCACATTGAGGGGCTTTCCAACCTTTTGTGAATGTCCATGCTCTGACTTCCTGCACGCCTGCGGTAAGGAATGTTTGCAGGTTCAAAAGGCGGTAAGAGGATTTTATGAGACGTGCCACGCCAGATTCTTTCAATCCTAATTCTTCCAAGAATATCTGTTTCTCTTCCAAGGTTTCGAATTCCGCAATGTCGGATTCTATTTTTGCTGCAACGATAAGTATTTCCGCACCTTCCTCTTTGGCGATTTTCTCTACTTGTTCCGTGTATCTGTTTCCCTCTTTTGCACTCGCTTCATCGACATTGCAAACGTATAGTACCGGTTTGGCTGTCAAAAGGCACAATTCCTTGGCAAGCTTCAGTTCGTCTTTGCTTTCGAATGTAACGGTTCTTGCACTTTTCCCTTGTTCCAAAGCTGCTTTGTAACGAAGCAGAATATCCAGCAAGACCTTCGAGTCTCTGTCTCCGCCGCTTTTTGCCGCTTTTTCGACCTTCGGCAAGCGTGTTTCCACTGTTTCGAGGTCTTTCAGTTGAAGCTCGGTATCTATGATTTCTTTATCGCGTATAGGATTTACCGAACCATCGACGTGAACGACATTGTCGTCATCGAAACATCTTAGAACATGAATGATAGCGTCGCATTCCCTTATATTGGCAAGGAATTTGTTTCCCAAGCCTTCTCCTTTGCTCGCTCCTTTCACCAAACCGGCTATATCCACTATCTCCACCGTTGCAGGGACTATTCTTTCGGGGTGTACCAAGTCGGCAAGCACGTTCAGGCGTTCGTCAGGAACGCTGATTGTTCCGAGGTTGGGTTCTATGGTACAAAAAGGAAAATTTGCCGCCTGCGCCTTGGCATTCGACAAACAATTAAATAAAGTTGATTTGCCCACATTGGGCAAACCAACTATACCGCATTTCAATGACATTCTTTAGCTCTTGATTATTTTGGCAAACTCTTCGGTATCTACTTGCTTGGTTTGATGTTTCATATCCGCTTTCAAAGCCTTTATGAGTTTATCCTCGAACAAGTATTCGTAAACCTGTCTGCTTTGTTCTTTGTTTTCGAGCATGTTGGTCGCCACTTTCTCGACAGCTTCTTCCGTTTCCTTTATTTGCTCTTCCGTTGCATCTTCCGGAACAGGGAAATAATTGCGAACCAAAGCGGTTTTGTAGTAGTCTTTCACCTCTTCGCCGCTTACTTCCAATTTATATTTGTCCACAAGTTTGCCTTCGATTAACTGCCACTTTATGGAGTCTCTGTATTTGTCGTAATTGTCGAGGATTTCCTTGCGATCGACCTTGCCTTGGTTGATTTCCACGAGCCAACGTTTCAAAAACTCATCAGGCAAATCCATCTTCGTGTTCTCGATCAATGCTTTGCTTGCACTATCCATGAAGTAACGGTCTGCTTGGTTCGAATAGGTTTTGCACAAATCCTCCTTCGCTGCCTTTCTGAAATCTTCTTCGGTCTTTATTCCTTTGCCTTTGTAAGCCATCTCGAACAATTCCTCGTTCAATTCATGTTTTATTACACGGCTTATGCCGGTTACCTTGAAGTTGACATCGGATTTGAATTGCTTTGCCTGCTCTTTGTCTATTCTCAACATGGAAGCGATTTCCGTTGTGTTCTTGAATGCCTTAGCAAGGTTGAACGTTATGACATCATCTTTCTTTGCACCGATGAATTTCTTCTTTATGGTAACCATGGAAATCAAATCGACAGCCAAAGATGTGGTAACCTTTATGCCACCTTCTTTCACATTGCCATTCTCGTCCAATTCCTCTATTTCTCCATATACCAAGTCTGTTTCTTCTATTGTTTCAGGAGACTCGAACTTGCCGAAACGACGTTGAATGTCTTCAACGAATTTGTTCAACATCTCTTCTGTCGGAACAATGTCGTAGTACGTTACGTCCTGAGAATCCAAATCGAGTTGGAACTCCGGTTGCAACGCTATGTCAAAATAAAAAGTGAAATCTTTTTGATTGTCCCAATCTATGGCTTGTGTCTTTTCGTTGTTCGCCATGGGATTTCCGAGAATGTCGAGTTTGTTATCTTCTATGTATTTGTACATAGCGTCTGTCATCAGTTTTTGTACCTGCTCCGCACATACGGATTTTTCATACATCTTTCTGACAATTCCCATCGGTACTTGTCCGGGTCTGAATCCCGGCATATTTGCCTTTCTGCGATATTCCTTCAACTCTTTTTCAACCGACTCTGCATAATCGGCGGCTGTTACATCAATCTTCAATACAGCTGTCAAGTCGCCTGTCATTTCCTTTGTTACATTCATCTCTTATATCCTGTTTCTTTTTTGTTCGTTCTATTGAAAATTCAGTTTGCAAAGATACTGATTTATTGCCAACATACGCTTGACAAGTGGTCAAAAACCGTAATTCAATGCCTTTATCGCTTGCTGCAACTTCGGGTCTTCTTTCGTGAATGTCAGTTTTATGTGCTTTCTCCTTGCCGCAAACAAACCGTATCCGTTGTTTACGTTCGTGTATATGGGTTTGTCGCTTAATCGATTGTCGTTTTGTCGGCTGTTGGAGTAATATTCATACATCTCCAAGCTGCAAGAATTGACGTATAGCTCGAAAGCGTATTGTCGGTTCGTCCATGAGCAATTCCCTTTTTGCGAAGCCAAATTCCTTTTCACGCCGTTGACGATGTCGCTCATGTCCATATTGTAATTGAATTCAAAGCCCGGGTTGTTGCTTGTGTTCAATTTCATTGCCAAATCGATGTCCGTGAACGTTTCTTCACCGTTTGCACGATAGTAAAACCTCATCGAGGGTTGGAAAACCTTTGCAATGATGCCTTGTCCGCTTGATGCGACGGAGGAATTGATGTTGTACCAACTGCAATTCATCATGTTCTTTCCGTTTTTCGGTAAGAAAGTCATTATGCTTCCCGGTGCCGTTATGTCGTAATCGCCTATCAAACGGGTCGTCGCCCATGTTTCATCTCCGGATTTCTTGTTGCGAACCACGATTTTGTATTCTTTTTTCAGGGCTTCGGCGTGATTCAATCTGCCTTTGGTGCAGCACCGGTATAGGGGAGTCGTTTCATTGTAGAAATCGCCGTCCTGCTTTGTCGTGGTTTCGGTATAGTCGAACCATAAGGTATCTCCCGCATTGTTTTTGTCCCAAGGGTAATAGGAAAGCATGAAAACATCTATTTCATTCTGCCTGTAATAAACGGAGTCTTTCTCTTTCGCAAAGTCAATGTAGTTTCCGCTGCCGAGAAACCCTTTCTGCACACGAACGAAGGTGGTGTCGCTGTCTTGATCCAATACTCCGTAAATGACGGTTACCTGTTTCCACTCCTCATTCGGGTCGAACTCGACTTCACAACCTGCAAAGCAGAAAAGCATTGCAAGAAACAATATAAGATTTGAGTGTTTCGACTTCATATCTCGTTGTTTTATAGGTTCAGAAGTTGCAAAGGTAAGTATAAATCCCGACAATCGGATATTTTCTCGTACTTTTGTACCTGCCAAAAATTGAAATTTAATCGTTAAAGGAAGATATGAAACATTGCGATGACTTTGTCGTGGTCGAGAACCGAGCATCGGGTTCCGCCTTTTTCAAGTTGAGCTTGCGGGCTTGCAGTCCTTTGCCCGAAATAACTGCGGGTCAATTCGTGGAAGTCGGCGTTCGACAAACCGAAGGTATCATTTTGCGACGTCCCATTTCCATTCATGATGTGGATTACGCCGCAAACACCATTGTTTTGCTTATCCGGATTGCGGGAAAGGGGACAAGACAGCTCTCCATGCTCGAAAAGGGCGAGCGTGTGAACCTTATTTACCCTCTGGGCAGGGGTTTCGAGTGCAAGGGCGAGGAGGTGCTGCTGGTAGGTGGCGGAGTCGGGGCGGCTCCTCTGCTTTTTCTGGCGAAATCCTTCCATTCGAGAGGGGTACGCCCCCATATTCTGCTCGGATACAGGGATAGGGAACAGTTCCTCGACCTTCCGGAGTTCGATAATTACGGAAATGTGTTCGTCGCAACGCAGGATGGAAGCCTCGGAGAGAGGGGAATGGTGACGGAACACAGCGTTTTCGCCAAGCAATTCGACTGTGTTTATGCCTGCGGTCCCACTCCCATGATGAGAGCTGTTGCAGAAAGCTGCCGACAAAGGGGCATCGAGTGTTTCGTTTCCCTCGAAAACAAGATGGCTTGCGGCATCGGGGCGTGTCTATGCTGCGTTCAACAAACCACAAGCGGCCATAGGTGCACCTGTACCGACGGTCCTGTTTTCAATTCCGAAGAAGTAATCTGGTAATGTATCGTTATATGGATAAGTTGAAGATAAAAATAGGCTCGCTTGAGCTGAAAAACCCTGTCATGACAGCCTCCGGCACCTTCGGTTACGGGGAAGAGTACATGGATTTCTACGATGTGCAGATGCTCGGAGGCATAATAGTGAAAGGAACAACGGGCGAAAAACGCGAAGGAAACCCCGCCCTGCGTCTGTGCGAGACCCCTATGGGAATGATAAACGCCGTGGGCTTGCAGAACAAAGGGGTGGATTATTTCTGCGAACGGATATATCCGCGGATAAAAGACTATAAAACGAATGTGATTGTCAACGTTTCCGGTTCCACAATAGAGGAATACTGCACGGTTGCGGAGAAAATCTCTCATCTTGCGAACATTCCGGCAATAGAATTGAACATTTCATGCCCCAATGTCAAAAAAGGCGGCATGGGATTCGGCACAAATCCCCGAATGGCAGCGGAGGTTGTCTCGCGGGTAAGGCAGGTTTACAAGAAGCATTTGATGGTAAAGCTGACGCCGAACGTAACCTCCATAGCCGAAATCGCCCGAGCCGTCGAGGGAGCAGGGGCGGATTCGCTCTCGATGATAAACACCGTCCTTGCCATGGCGGTGGATGCGGAGAAGAGAAAGGCCGTTTTATCGACCGTAACAGCAGGTTTATCCGGCCCTGCAATCAAGCCCATCGGCCTGCGATGCGTCCATCAAGCCTCCAAAGCAGTGCGAATTCCCATCGTCGGCTTGGGCGGAATAAGCAACGCAACCGACGCAATAGAATACATTTTGGCAGGAGCAAGTGCAATACAAGTGGGAACCCAAAACTTCATCGACCCTTATGCCGGCAAAAAAATCCTCGAAGGAATGCAGGAATACCTCGATCGCCATGGCATAAACCACATTTGGGACATACGGGGAGCCGTTTGACAGAGGCAGTTACGCCTGTTCGCAATCGGCAAAGGGGGAAATCTCAACTCGGATTTCCCCCTTTCCTTTTTCAATCCGCAGCAATGCAATCCCCAATCGCCGCATTCAAGTGCCGAAAAAGGCGTATTTCTCATTACATTTGCAAAAATCAAGACCCGAACACCCCGTTTCCTTAACAGAAAAGCAAGAAAATGAAATCGCAAATCGGCGTGAAATTTTTCGCATTTTGCCCTCTTGAAACACGAAAATACCATGCCCGAGTCGGAAAACGCCGTTTTCACCATTCGAAAACGCCGTTTTTTTCTTTAAAAACGGCGTTTTTCAATTGCGTTTTCGGCGTTTTTTCACCATGAAAACAGCCTTTTTTCACCATGAAAACACCGTTTTTCGATGTCGAAAAGGCTGAAACCGACATAACATATTGAAGCATAAGCATTTGCAAAACGCCGAAATACTCCGATATTTTAGCCGTATCGCCTCTCGGAAATTTCGCAGGCACGTATGAAGTTAAAGAAATTGAAAATCGTTAACGGGCAAAACCATTTCGCAAATCGAAATCATAAGGAATGCAAACAGTGTATTCTGCATTCAGTGCGGCGTTTTGCCGACATGATTTCGGCTGTTTCGGAATGGAAAGTGCAGATTTTAAGGTGTGAATGCGGCTGTTTAGGAATGCAATGTGCCGATTTTGAGTATGAATGCTGCTGTTTGGCAAATGGAAACGCCGGCTGGCTTGCCTGATGCGGCGTACCATACGGAGTTTCAGGTGTTTTCAACATGTAATCCTGCGAAATCGGAGTGCGTTTTCGACCGTTTACTTATTAAAGGCTGCGAAATCCGATGTCATTTCCGACCATTACATTGTTCAATATGGCGGAATCGGAGTGCGTTTTCGACCGTTTACTTATTAAAGGCTGCGAAATCCGATGGCGTTTCAGACCTTTGCTTTTTGCAATGCGGCGAATGGGAAATGAAAAACGGTGGAAACTGTGTTCAAATCACCGTTTTCGCAGCAGGGAAACTTGGCAATGTGATTGCTATGCGGGCTTTTCGGAGGGTGTTTCGGCTGTTTTCGTGCTTATTCGACGACTGATTTCTTTGTTATGTTGCCGACTTTGAGGGTGTAAACGCCTTTCGGAAGGTCGGAAAGGGGGGATTTGCAAGTGGGTTCGGGCGTTTTCGAGGCGGTATTGCCTGATTTTTCTGCCTTGAATGTCGCACAATCGAACGGTCGTTTGCCATTTCATGCCTTCGATGTGCAGGAGTACGTAGGTGTTTGCGGGGTTCGGGTAGAGCGAAAGGGCGATTGCGTGTGCGGAAACGTCGTTCGGGGAGGAGAGGACGGTAAGATGGAGCGTGATTATGCTGTCGCAACCGTCGATATGCTGCAAGGTGTCGTTGTAAATGCCCGTTTGGTCGAGGTCTTTTCCGTTGAAATGGAAGGTGGTTCCGGCGGAACCGGTTTGCGAAACGGTGTCTGTGTAAACGATATTCTCGAAATGTGCCGTGAAAACGGTGTCTTGCGAGAGGGTTATCGTGCGAACTCATGCCGATTTTTTTCATACCTTTGCATAAAATCGAAATATGATGAACGGAATTTGCTTTGAGACGGACAGATTGTACGATGTGATATGCGGGAACTTCAAGTTGCTGTGCGTCGTATCCCGTTTCGGAATAGACTGCGGCTTCGGGGATAAGACCATACGGCAGATCTGCGATGAAAAAGGAATAGATTGCAACACCTTTCTTGCGGTCGTGAACTTCCATACGGAGGCTCGGCAGTATCCCTTGCCCTCTGTCGGCTTGTCATTGAAGTGTCTTTGCGACTATCTCGAAAACAGCCATGCCTATTACCTCGATTTCATACTCCCTTCCATAAGACGCAAACTCCTTGAAGCCCTCGGCACACTGACGAACAACGAAGCGGCATTCATGATTATCCGTTTCTATGACGAATACAGCGTCTTTGTCCGCAAACACATGGAACGGGAAGAGAAAGAGGTCTTTCCATACGTGGATTCCCTCCTGAAAGGGAAAAAAGTCGGCAACATGAGCCTTGAAATGGCACTTATGCACCGCACACCTTTGGAAAATAAATTGGCGGACTTGAAGAAACTCATCATCAAATTCTACAACGGACAAACGGACAGAACGCTTTTGAGTTCGGTTCTCTACGATATATTCCTTTTCGAGGAAGACCTTATGTGCCATTGTAAAATGGAGACGATACTATTCGTCGAAGAAGTGAAGCGATTGGAAGAGAAAAATCTCAAAAACCCTGCAACGAATGCAACGAATAAGACAAAAGAAACGGAAGAACTGAGCGAAAGAGAAAGAGAAGTGATTTGTTGCGTGGTTCAAGGCATGAGCAATAAAGCCATTGCGGAAAAGTTATTCATATCCGTGAACACCGTAACCACGCACAGAAGAAACATAGCAAGGAAAACAGACATACATTCCTCGGCAGCACTTACGCTGTATGCCATAATGAACGGGCTTGTAACCATGGAGGAAATCGATTTGAAGAACGCCCTGAACGCCCCGCGTTAAGCCTGCACAGACCCTTGCAAGACTTGTATTCACCTTATATCTCCGCCGAAGGCTGCATTCATGAACCGCATTCGGCGGTCGATTGTATAATATCGGGCAGTATCTGTGCAAAATAAGCCGCAAGCAATATGCCTGCGGCTTCATTATTGAAGTATCTTGCAACTTTTAGACCTTACTCCACAATCAACTTCTTCGCCGTATTGCCGAGCATGATGGTATAGACTCCCTCAGGCAGGTTGCCTATCTCTATTCGCAAAGTCTCAACGCCGGCTTTGAGGTCGAACGTTCTTACTCTTTTGCCGTTGATGTCGAGGATTTGAAGCAAGGTGTTTTCTTTCAATGTCTCGAACTCCAATGTTACGAAACTCTTCGCAGGGTTGGGATACAATGCAAACTCCCTTGCGTTCACCTCTTGCAAAGATGACGAACCGCTTGCAGTGAATATAGCCGTAAAGACGGTATCACTCGTAACCGTAACCGTTCTTGGGTTCTCCGTATTGCCATCGTTCCAACCGGTGAACTCGTAACCCTCGTTTGCTGTTGCCGTCAATACTGCCGTATTGCCGTCCAAGGTGTATGAAGCACTGCCCATAGTCGCATCGTTCACCGTTACAGTGATTGTCGGCGTGATTTCTGCTTCCGCAAATATTGCCGTAAAGGCAGTATCGCTCATAACGGTTACCGTTCTCGGATTCTCGGTATTGCCGTCGCTCCAAGCGGTGAACTCGTAGCCTTCATTTGGCGTTGCTGTAAGAGTTCTGACTGCACAAGAAGGACTTTCTATTTCAACTCCGCCGTAAGCCTCATCATTTGCAGATACAGACAACTCAAAAGACAAATCTTCTATAATGCGAGTTGCAAAGTATGTATTCCAATCACTTGCCGTATAAGCCTCCAAACTGCTGCAAGGAACGGTCAAAGTACAAGTATCAGAAATGTTGAGAAATGAATCATTCCCAATCGAAGGCGGAATACTTGCCAAACATTTGACCGAAGTCAAACCGCTGCAAGCGTAAAACGTATAGTTTCCGATAGCAGTAAGGCTGTTGGGAATAGTTACCGAAGTCAAACTGCTGCAAGCGTAAAACGCATAGCTTTCGATAGAAGTAACGCTGTTGGGAATAGTTACCGAAGTCAAACTGCTGCAAGCCTCAAACGTAGCAGATCCGATAGAAGTAACGCTGTTAGGAATAGTTACCGAAGTCAAGCCGCTGCAGTTCTTAAACGCACCCCCTTCGATAGAAGTAACGCTGTTAGGAATGCTTACCGAAGTCAAGCCGCTGCAACCAGAAAACGCATAAGATTCGATAGAAGTAACGCTGTTAGGAATGCTTACCGAAGTCAAACTGCGGCAACCAGAAAACGCAGAAGATCCGATAGAAGTAACGCTGTTAGGAATGCTTACCGAAGTCAAACTGCGGCAACCAGCAAACGCAGAAGATCCGATAGAAGTAACGCTATACGTTACGTTGTTATGTTCAACAGAACTCGGAATAACGACATCGCCGCTCACATGATTATTTACAGCAGCAGTTCCGGAATAATACGTTACCGCAAGCGTATTTGTGCCACCCGCAAGGATTTCGTAATAAAGCGTTTTCCCTTGATGGGTATAAGAAAAGTCGTATGCCATCGCTTGTAGCGAAAGCAACATTATTGCCACTGCCATTATCGATCGGCACAGTGGTTTGCCGAATTTTGATTGTGTCATCTTATCTTTTATTGAAATTTACACTTGCAAAGGTATGAATTTCTCACGGTTTCCATCACTAAAACAGAAAAAAATAGAGAGTATCTTTTCAATCCGTGTTATCTGTGTTCGCAAAATGCCCCTATACCCTCTTTACATTCTTTATCATTTCAGCCCTTTCGGAAGCATTGCAAATTAACCATTTTCAATTCTTTTAACTCCATAGCTCACGAATTTTCCGCCGGAGAGAAATTACTCGAAATTTTTCGAGTATTTGAGGGTTTAGTAAAAGATTGTATTTCAACACCTTGCAAACATATCGAAAACCGATCGGAAAAAGACGGCGTTTTGACGGTCGAAAAACGCCGTCTTTTTTCAAGAAAACGAAGAGTTAGCAGTGCTAAAACGAAGTCTTTCGAGTCAAAAGACTTCGTTTTCTTCAGAAAAAACGGCGTTTTTTTTCAATGGAACTTGATTTTGTCTTTCGGAAGACGGTGTTTAGGTCGAAAACAAGCCCGAAACAGGAGGAAAATTCCGCCGACTTATCGATTTCGCTTTCTTTCTTCGTTGTTTAGAAAATAAGGATAAAGAAATAGTGTTTTGTTGATTTTGCGATGTAATGCAGAGGGCTTTGTTGCTTTTACCGGACTATCGTTTTTATTGCTCTGAGTTGTCCGGCATGATGATATGAATTTGTCCTTAAAGTACGTGCTGTTTGTTTGAATATCGGAAATGATAAATCGAGCCTGCATTGAATTTTTCGGAAAATAATTTGGAGGGAAGGGAAAATATACTTACCTTTGCTTGCATGAAATAATATTATTACAAACTTAAAAACAGAGCAAATATGAAGATTTATCACACATCGGAAATCAAGAACATTGCCCTTTTGGGCGGAGCAAAGTCCGGTAAAACGACTTTGGCGGAGAGCATGGCTTTTGAAGGAAAAGCCATAAGCAGAAGAGGTGTTGTCGAAGATGGCAACACGGTATCGGATTACAGAGACATAGAAATCGAAAGGAAGGGTTCTGTGGTCTCTAGTCTTATGTATGCCGAATACAACAATAAAAAGGTTAACATCATCGATGTACCCGGTTATTCGGATTACCAAGGAGAGGCAGTCGCAGCACTGAATGTCGTGGAAACGGCGGTGGTTGTGATAAATTCTCAAATAGGCGTGGAGGTCGGAACGGAGATTGCGTTCCGTCATACTGCGGGAATGGCAATTCCTTTGATGTTCGCAATGAACCAACTCGACCATGAGAAGTCGGATTTCGAGGAACAAATCAAGGAATTGAAAGAGTTCTTCGGCGACAAGATAACGATAGTGCAGTATCCTGTCAATCAGGGGCAGGGGTTCGATTGCTTTATCGATTTGATAATGCAAAAGATGTACAAATACCCCAAGGGAGGCGGTAAACCCGATATTTCACCCATACCCGATAGCGAAAAAGAGAAAGCGGAGCAACTCAGGTTGGCGTTGGTCGAGAATGCGGCAGCCGGTTCGGACGATTTGATGGAGAAATACTTCGATAACGGAGATTTGGCGATAGATGAGGTAAGACGCGGTTTGAGATTGGGTATGGCTGCAAGGAATGTGTTCCCTGTTTTATGCGTATCGGCAAAAGAGAACATAGGTGTGGGCAGATTATTGGAGTTCATAACTTTCAATGTGCCGTCTCCGACAGAGGCTCTTCACACAAAAACTCTCGTTTCAGGCGAAAAAATAAAATACGATGAGGCTTCGCCCACAACTCTTTTCGTTTTCAAAACCGCAAACGAAGCACATGTGGGAAATATCGCTTACATGAAGGTGATGAACGGTGAGTTGACGGAGGGAATGGATGTCGTGAATTCCGATAACGAGGGCAGAGAAAGAGTATCGCAGGTTTTCGTCAATTCGGGTAAGAACAGAGTGAAGATAAACAAGGCTGCAGCAGGGGACATCGTATCCACAATGAAGTTGAAAGATGTCAAGACGAACGCAACTCTCACCTCGGCGAAGAACATGGGCGACCGATTAAATCCCATTAAGTTTCCGGAACCTATATATACAACAGCCATAAAAGCCGTCGAGGCTTCCGATGAGGAGAAACTCGGCGTTGCTCTCAACGAATACGCTTCCAATGATTGCTCATTGAGGGTCGAGGTGAACAAGGAGTTGAAACAGACTCTTGTGAAAGGAATGGGAGAATATCATATCAATACATTGAAATGGTATTTGGACAATGTATATAAAATTCCTACCGAATTATCGGCACCGAAAATACCTTACAGAGAGACCATAACCAAGAGTGCAGAGGCTTCTTACCGGCATAAGAAACAGTCTGGCGGAGCAGGTCAGTTCGCAGAGGTTTCCCTTATGATAGAACCGTATTACGAGGATATGCCTCAGCAAAAGAAATACCCTGTACGCAATACCGAAGAAGCGGTTTTGGCATGGGGCGGAAAATTGGTGTTCAACAACTGCATAGTGGGAGGAGCCATCGACGCAAGGTTCATGCCTGCCATATTGAAAGGCATAATGGAGAAAATGGAAGAGGGACCTTTGACAGGTTCGTATGCAAGAGACATTGTTGTCAATGTGTTTGACGGAAAGATGCACCCTGTCGATAGCAACGAGTTGGCATTCAAACTTGCCGGACGCAATGCTTTCAAAGATGCTTTCCGCAATGCGGCTCCGAAAATACTCGAACCTATATACGATATGGAAATTCTTGTTCCTTCCGAACTGATGGGCGGAGTGATGACGGATTTGCAGACACGTCGTGCGATGGTTACGGGCATGGATGCGGAGGGAATGAACACCGTTATACGTGCAAAAGTTCCTTTGGCGGAGATGTACCGTTATTCCACGGCATTGTCCTCCATTACTTCGGGCAGGGCTGTTTACTCCATGCAGTTTGCCGAATATGAAGCAGTGCCTGCGGACGTTCAATCCAAGCTGCTGAAAGCATACGAAGAACAAACGAAAGACGAGGAATAAACTCCGCAAGAAAAAATTGCCGTTTCATTCGAGTGAAACGGCAATTTTATTTTCAGCCTTTGCAGATGGTGCTTTTTTTAGTGGCGACATATACTTTTATTGCTATATTCTTCCCCAGTATTTCCGCAAGAACCATTCGCCTCCGAGGCAAAGAACGATTGCTATCCAGTACCAAAAACTTTCAATGAGTTTTTGGTTATGCACTTCTGTGTGGATTACCGGTTTGATTGTGTCGTTTTGCAAAAGTAACTGCTCCAAGGTTTCAAGTTGTGAGGCGTAGAGCATCTTCGCTCCTGTTTTTCGGGACAGTGTGTTCAACATGCCGTGGTCTGCAACGAGGTTCACAGCCTCCGCTTCCGTTTCGGCAACCACGAAAGAGCCTGTTGCCTTATGGCTTACGCCTGAAAGTGTGGTTTGTGCGAGATAAGTGTAACTGCCGGAGGCGAGCGTGCCGGCGTTTAGGAAGTATGCGTTGTTCGTTTTCGAAAACGTGTGTTTGTATTCCATGCCTTTTTCGTTGCGAATGGTGATTTGCACTTCCGGAGTGTTGATTAATTGGTATGATTGATTGTATAGTTCGGCTTCGAAGGTAACATCGTTGCCACGGTTGAAGATATTATCATGCTTAACCCTGAACAGGCTTTTGTCGGCACTGCTTACGAGGTATTGTATGCTCTTTGCCATTATCTCGTCCGCTTCATCGCAACTTTGATTCAAAAGCATGTTCTGCAATCTCCACTTCCAGATGTTCTCTCCGCAGATTATGCCGCTTTTTTGTTGTGCATTATTATGGAAACACAGCAAGGGATAATCCGTCTTAATGCCGTTTACATATTGATACGCCAAAGCCTGAGTGGCAGGAGAAGCATTGAAGCGTGCCAATGGCGTATTCAATGGCGGCATATCGCCGAATATGTCGCAGGCTGCTTTGCCAAGGGAGAACAAAGTGAAGTTGGTGTTGTATAAGGCCTGCGATTGGGCTTGCGAAGACTTGTTGTAAGGTGTTACGACCAAGCCTGCATCGAGCCTGTTGAACAAAGAAAAGTCTGTTTTCGCACCGAGAATATACAAAATGGGTATGCCCTTGGCTTGAAGTGCTTTCAAATAATCATAACTCTCGGCAGAGAATGGCAACTGATGGGCAATCAACAAATCGATTTGCGTGCTTGTCAGCTCGTTTCGCCGTGAGAACAGTTGAGATTCGATGTTATAATTCTTGTTCTTGGAGATGCTTTGCTTTATTGCGGATACATCGGGGTGCGGAACGGCTGCTAAAAGCACTATGTTCCTACGAGAGTCCAATATTTCGACGAAGAACTCTCTCACATTGTTCGCTCGGTTCGCTTCGTTTTCGCATTCGGCGAGTTTAACCGTGAATTTATGAACTCCGGCTTTGGAACAGGAAGTCTTGAACGGCACGGTCAGCGAGTACTTGTCGCCATTTATGGAAACAGGTTTCGATAACAATATTTTGCCATCATGAAACAGTTGCAATGTCGTGCTTTGTCCATCGGCTTTGAGAGCCTTAATCGTTATTTCTATTGGAAACTCATCGTCCATATAGGCGATTTTATTGCAGCGTACATTGCTTACGGCAAGATCTCTTCGCAGGGTGGTGTCGCCGAGTGCCACGGTGAAAATCGGAATGTTTAATCGTTCGCAAACATTCAGAGGATTTGCTCCCGTGGTGCTTATTCCGTCCGTGGTAAGCACTATTGCCGAGAGGTTTTGTCCGGAGTGTTCGTCGCGTATCTCTTCCAGACATTCCGCAATATCCGTTTGAACACCGTCAAATCGGAAAGGACTCTTTTCTTTCTCCGTATCTATTTCTTCACTATGCGAGGCGAATTTCCTGATTCTCACATCGAAATGTTTCTTCAACTTTTCTCCGAATTTCAGAAGTTCGTTCGTGTAATCCGAACGGTGGTATAGAGAATCCTTGGTGAGAATAAGCGATGACGAATTGTCTTGTGCGATGACCACTATCGGCTTTTCGCTACGGTGTACGGATGTTTTGACCACAGGCGATAGCAGAAGAAACAGTATCAACGACAAGGATAGAAAACGAAAAACGGCAAGCGTATTTCTTTGTCTTGCGGAGTACGCAGTATTTTGGTTGAAAAAGTATGCGAAATATGTGATTGCCGCTGCCGAAAGCAATATCGGAAAAAGCCAAAACAAGGAATATTCCGTGAACATGGTATCAGTTTATATGGCGTTCCTTTTTGATTTTCTCGTATGCGTTGTTTATTTCCTTGAACTTCTCATTGGCTGCCCGCTGAGCGTCTTCTCCGAGATTTGCAACCTTGTCGGGGTGATATTTTATGCACATACGCTTATAGGCTTTCTTCACTTCCTCATCGGTGGCGTTCTTATCCACCTGCAAAATCACGTATGCCGAATCTGTTACCTCGAAATACATAGCCTCGATGCTTCGATAGTCCGCCGTCGATAAGCCTATCAGGTTGGCAATACGTTCTATCAAATCTCTTTCGCTTCGAGAACATTCCGTATCCGCAACGGCTATGCCGAAAAGATAGTGGAGCAGTTGCAGCTTCGTTGCGTAGGGAAAAGCGGTACGTATCTTCTCGCAAGCCTGATAAACATCGATATTCTTGTCCAAAAGTTGGCGGAGAATATCCAACTTGTTTTGCAAATTCTCTCTGCCGAAGTTCTTTGCGAAGAACTCTTTCACGAAGTTCAATTCGCTTTTCATGACTTTTCCGTCGGCTTTTATCACCGCTGCCGTCAAAATCAGCAAACCCATTATGAAGTCTCCGTGTTGTTCTCCTTCGACATATTCCTTTTTAACCATTCTTTCCAAAAGCGAACCGACCGCAAAGCCGATTACACCTCCGAATATGCCGCCTCCGAAAGCAACACCCAGAATTCCACCTATCCATTTGAATAAACCCATCTTCCTATTGTTTCTATGTGAACAAATTGCAAAGATAGTCTTTTTCGCCGAAAGAATTTCGTGGAACGGCGTTTTGTTTTGCTGAACGGGCATTTCGCCGAAACGAAATCGCAAATCCGTGCAGGTTTATGGCTCGGGAATATTTTTTCGTATCTTTGCATTTCTTTTTCAGTGTTCTGCGATGATGGTGAAAGATGGTTTGGAAAGTTTGAAATCCCGCTTGAAAGGTGAATTACGCTTTGATGAGGTAAGCCGTATATTGTATTCCACCGATGCGTCTGCATACAGGCAGATGCCTTTGGCTGTATTCGTACCATGCAAAGACTATGTGGAAGATATAAGGTTGCTTTTGGATTTTTGTAAGCGAAACAAGGTATCTCTCATTCCTCGTGCCGGCGGCACGTCTCTTGCCGGTCAGGTTGTGGGTGAGGGTATAGTGGTTGATGTGAGCAAAAATCTTAAGGATATTATCGAGGTAAATAAGGAAGAACATTGGGTTCGGGTGCAACCGGGTGTCGTGTTGGAAGATTTGAATATCTTTTTGAAGCCTTACGGTTTGTTTTTCGCTCCCGAAACTTCAACTGCAAACCGTTGTTGCATAGGAGGCATGGTGGGAAATAATTCTTGCGGTCTGCATTCCTTGGTTTATGGTAGTGTGAGAGAGCATATTTTGGAGGCCAAGGTAATTCTTGCGGACGGAGAGGAAGTCATGCTGAAAGAGATTGATGAAAGGGAGTGCCGCAAAAAGGCTGAAAAGGATACTGCGGAGGGCAGGATATACAGGTACATACTCGATACCTATTCGGACAGAGAAATAAAGAATACGGTTGAAGATGCTTTCCCCGATAAAAGTCTTACGAGAAGGAATAACGGTTATGCATTGGATACTTTGACGGAGGGTTTTCCTCTGAATCTTGCCCGCTTGTATTGCGGTAGCGAGGGTACATTGGCTTTTGCCACGGAGTTCAAATTGAACTTGTTGCCTTTGCCTCCGAAAGAGAAGGCATTGGTGTGTGTGCATTTCAACTCCTTGCAGGACAGTTTCAAGGGAAATCTGACGGCTTTACGACATAAGCCTATGGCTGTGGAACTGATGGATAACAACATCATAGAGGCGGCATACAGGAATTTGGAACAGAGGGAGAATACTTTCTTTATAAAGGGGAAGCCCGAGGCAGTGTTGATTGTCGAGTTTGCAGCCGCAAAAAAGGAAGAATTGGAAAGGAAGGCAAAGGCTCTTGTCGAAGATTTCAAAGTCGGGGGCAAGGCATACGATTACAGCATTGTTTATGGAGAGGATACGAAGAGGGTTTGGAGTTTGCGAAAGGCAGGGTTGGGTTTGTTGACCAATGTCCCGGGGTCTTTGAAACCGGTATCGGTGGTGGAGGATACGGCTGTGGCTGTGGAGAAGCTGCCGGATTACCTTCGGGAATTCCAAGATATGCTTGACGGGTACGGTTTGAGTTGTGTGTATCATGCCCATATAGCAACGGGGGAATTGCACTTGCGTCCTGTATTGAATTTGAAAGAAAAGAAAGATGTGGAGTTGTTTCGGAGGCTTGCATACGATACCGCATTATTGGTGAAGAAGTATGGCGGCAGTCTGAGCGGGGAACATGGGGACGGAAGATTGCGTGGCGAGTGGATACCTCTTATGTATGGTGAGAGGGTTTATGGTTTGATGAAAGAAATGAAGCATGTTTGGGATTCCGACAACGTTTTCAACCCCGGTAAGATAGTGGACAGTCCGGCAATGAACGTCAATCTGCGATATGAGGGGGCAAGGCATGAAGATTTTCATACGTATTATGATTTCACCAAGGAACAAGGTGTGTTGTGTGCGGCGGAGCAGTGCAACGGTGCGGCGGAATGCAGGAAGAGCAGTCTTATCGGAGGTTTGATGTGTCCGACTTTCAAGGTCAGCGGCAGGGAAGAGGAGAGTACACGGGCAAGGGCAAACATAGTAAGGGAAATGCTTTCTTTCTCCGAAGAGAAAGACCCTTTGGGAAGCAAAGAGGTGAAGCAGGTATTGGACGATTGTCTGATGTGCAAGGCTTGCAAGAGAGAATGTTCGTCCAATGTGGATATAAGTAAATTGAAAAGCGAGGCTTTGCAACATTATTACGATAAGCACGGCTACCCTTTGAGTGTATTGTTGATGAACAGCCTGCCACGCATGCAGAGAATAGCTGCGGCAATGCCGTCCGTGTATAATTTTTTTGTTACAAACGGATTTACATCAGGCTTGTTGAAGTCGGTTATGGGCTTTGCGGAAGAAAGAAAGTTGCCGAAAATTCGATACTGCAACTTCGATAAACTGATTAAACAGGAAACAGGGTCGAATGAAAGGGTCGAGAAATCCGGTGGTCATACCATATACATATATATAGACGAGTTTTCCCGTTTTCAAGATACGAATGTGGCAAAGAAAGCAGTGGCATTGTTTTCGGCTTTGGGCTACAAGGTAAAGAAAGCTCCTGTCTGCGAAAGCGGAAGAATAGCGATAAGCAAGGGAATGCTCAAAAGAGCAAAGAAAATCGCAAGAAAGAATATAGAAGCCTTGCTGTCTGTTATTTCAAAGGACAGTCCATTGGTAGGCTTGGAGCCGTCGGCATTATTGAGTCTGAGAGATGAGTATCCGGTTTTGACGAATGAGTTCGACGGGTTGGAGAAGATGAATCGTAATGTCTATCTTTTCGATGAGTTTATTGCGAAAGAAATAGACGAAAACAGAATAAAGAGTTCGTCATTCACAGACAAGGAAGAACATATCCTCCTTCACGGACATTGTCAGCAAAAGGCATTGATAGGCACTGCCTGCATGGAAAAAATGTTATCTTTGCCGAGAAATTACAAAGTTGAGGTACTTCCTACGGGTTGTTGCGGCATGGCGGGAAGTTACGGATACGAGAAAAGACATTACGAAATGAGCAAAAGGATTGCAGAGAGTGTTCTCGTGCCTGCGATAAAGAATGCACCGGAAGAAACAATCGTTGCTGCACCCGGTACAAGTTGCAGAGAACAAATAAGGCACTTTACTTCGCGAGAGGCTTTGCACCCGCTTGAAATACTGTATAACGCATTGAAACCAAATCATAAAAGCAAATGAATCGCCTATATCATAAAATGTTGGCATTGATAGATAAATTCATGTCCGACAGGTATATTCCGGCATGGGTTGTCGCTTTGATAGATGCCGTAATCGTTGTGTTGTCCGTTTTCATCTCGGGATTGCTTCTCGATGTGAAAGAACAATGGTTTCATTTTCCTTTCGATGCTTATTCTTTGCGGTTCATTTGTCTTACGAGTATTTTGCTCATATCGGCTTTGAGAGTGTTCAATGTTCATCGCAGTGTGATAAGATACTCTTCTTTCAGCGATATGATGCGAATTCTTCTTGCGGTGCTTTCTTCCACGGTTGTACTTTTTGTAATCGATGCCGTGTATAAGTTCAATGTCGGCATGGATTATATTCCGAAAGAGCTTATCATGATAGATGCCTGTATCAGTTATGTGCTATTGTTCATGTTTCGTATGTTTGTGCGATGGCTTTTCGAGAAAGCGTACAAGGCGGGTATAAATACGGAACTGAATACACAGGTCGTGATTTTCGGTGCGGGTAGGACGGGTACGGCAACGGCTAATACCCTTGCGAGTGCTTCGAGAAAATATTATATCAAGGGTTTCATAGACGATGATCCCAATCTTTGCGGAAAGACGATAATGGGTCAGAAGATTTATCCGAGGGAAAAGCAGGAGTTTTTGATTAAATACAAGGATATAGACCAACTTATCATTGCAACGAACAGGATAAGCACGGAAAGAAAGAACGAAATTTTCGAGTTGTGCCATGCAAACAAAGTGAAGGTTCTTACCGTGCCGCCCATAAGCACTTGGACGGACGGTAAATTAAGCGAAAATCAGATTAAGGAAATAAGGATTGAAGACCTTCTGGGCAGAAAAGAGATAAAAATCAACAGCAATCTCATTAACAGCGAGCTGTCGGGTAAAAGGATTTTGATAAGCGGTGCTGCCGGAAGCATAGGAAGTGAAATCGTAAGGCAGTTGACAAATTTCCCTGTCGAACTCATATTGTTGGACGCTGCCGAGACGCCGCTCTATAATATAGAAAACGAATTGGAGGATAAGTATCCGAATGTTCATAAGGATATTATCATTGCTTCGGTTACCGATAAGAATGTTTTGAAAGAGGTGTTCGCAAAGTATAAACCCCAAATCGTTTTTCATGCTGCGGCATATAAGCATGTTCCTATGATGGAGCGTTCGCCTTATGAGGCGGCATACAATAATATTATAGGTACAAAGAATATTGCGGATACGGCTTTGGAGACAGGAGTGGAGAAGTTCATAATGATTTCCACAGACAAGGCTGTCAATCCAACCAATGTGATGGGTGCAAGCAAGAGATATGCCGAGATGTATATACAGCAGTTGAATTTTCGTGGCGTAACCAAGTTCATAACCACCCGCTTCGGAAACGTGTTGGGTTCAAACGGAAGCGTTATTCCTCGTTTCAAGACTCAAATTCTTCGAGGCGGTCCCGTAACTGTTACTCACCCCGAAATCACTCGTTATTTCATGACAATTCCCGAGGCAAGCCGTTTGGTTTTGGAGGCTGCCACCATGGGGAAAGGCGGTGAGATATTCCTTTTCGATATGGGTGAAGCGGTAAAGATACGTTCCCTTGCCGAAAGAATGATAAAACTTTCGGGGCTTGAACCTGATAAGGATATTGAAATAAAATACACGGGCTTGCGTCCCGGCGAAAAACTCATGGAAGAGCTTCTGACAAAGAAAGAGAACACCCTTCCGACATATCATGAGAAGATATTCATTGCAAAGCAGGAAGATGTAAATCCGCAGGAGGTCGAAAAGAGTATAAGCGAATTGGCGGAACTTCTGTCTTCCGACCAAGAGAACAGAGATATGGCAATAGTGGAGAATATAAAGCACTTGGTTGCCACTTTCAAAAGTAACAACAGCATTTACGAAGTGCTTGACGAAAAGAATGAAAAGGCATAAGGCATTTATAGCGGGTAATCCGAAAAGTATAAACCTGCAAAATTTCAGAAGCCTTGTGGGAGATTACTTTTCCGATACCGAGGTTTCGGCAGACATAAACTTCGGTATAAGAAATTTTTTCTCTGCTTTTGTGCAAACAAGGCGGGAACTGACTGCTTACAAGCCCGATATTATCATATTGTATCAACTGAACCTTACGGCTTTCATTACTTTGCTGGCAAACAAAAGGCGTATCCCCGTTCTTGCCGTCGGAGTTGGCAGCGATGTTCTGCTTATGCCGAAGCGTAATTTCATATTCGGAAAAATGTTACGCTACATTCTTTCGCATTCCACACATTACAATGCAGGCAGCGATTATCTTGCTTCTCAAATGCGGCTGTATTGCCCTGCCGGCAGTGACGTCATGATTGCCAACCTCGGAATAACACCCGTCGAGCCGACGGAAAAACAAAACATCATATACTCCAATCGTCTTCATTCCCCACTTTACAGAGTGGAACTCATAATCAAGGCATTCGCAAACTTTGTACGCAAACCTGTGTATGCAGATTGGAAACTTGTCGTGGCAGGCTGCGGCAGGGAAAAGGAATTTTCGGACTTGGCAAAAGCATTGTCGATAGAAGATAAGGTCGAAATAACAGGATGGCTTACTCCTTCGCAAAATGCAGAATACTATGCCAAAAGCATGGTTTACGTATCCATTCCCATAAGCGACGGAGTGCCTGCTTCTCTCATGGAAGCCGTGAGTGCGAAATGCTTACCTGTGCTAAGTAATATACCTGCGTACGAGAGCCTTACGGAAAACGGCTTGCAAGCGGTAATGCTTAGCGATGAAGAAATAGGGAATTGCGATTTCTTGGGCAAAGCATTGACCTGCGGTACAGCCGAAATGATGGAACTCAACAGCAAATTCGTGCATACCTTTTCCGATAAGGAAATCAACAGAATGCGATTTATGGATTTGTTCGACGAGATTTTCGCCTCTCGAAAACCATAATTTCCCCTTTTCAACAAACGTCTGTTTGTAAAGCACGGAAATGAAATGTGGAATATATTTCCTCGTGCTTGTAATTCGTGCTTTCAAACTGTTTTTTTTGTGTCTTGAACAAATAATGCGGTGAAATATTTGTCTGTTTGAAAACTTATATGTAGATTTGCAAGCAAAACAATCAAATTATGAAGACAAGAGTATTATTATTGGCAGTTATTCTGGGCATATCTGGCTGGAATGCCAAGGCACAGTATCAGTTTTATCCTCAACCGGAGGAAGATATGTATGATTATATGTACGTTTTCGATACGAATTATATCGTGAACTGCTTTCTTTCCGATGACCCTTTTAGTTTTGAATTCGATTGGTGTTGGAGTAATTATTCTCACGAATACGTGCATCATTACACAGGAAAGCCGTATTCGATGTATTATGCCGAGTTGAAGTATTATACGGATTTGAAACGACAGTTTTGCGATAGTACGATACCGAATGTAGATGGCTTTGTAATAGGTGCTAATCGTTTTAACGAAGAACGGTATGCAGAGGCATTCGCACAGGAATACTATTTGGAACACATGCCGAGAAAGTTTGTCGTATGCGGTGTGGCAATCAAGTTGAATAAAAGTTCGTTGGATGAGATAAGAAATCTTTGTATATTAAATCAAAACTTCGACACCATAGCTCAAACGTTCTTTCATACATTGCATGTCATAGATCCTTATACAGATGAACGCACTCCTTGGAATGAATTGGGGTGGAATATGTATTATTTCCCTTATAAATATTACGACACATTGACCAACATAAACGATTTTCGTATTGCTTTCGATGTTCCGTTGTATGGGCATAATACATTTCGTGTAACGCATACTTGCAATGTGTATTCTTCCTGCATATACGATTCCATAAGAGCAAGGGGCGGTTCTTTTGTAACAGGGTATAATTTGGATACCATATTTCCCGGTGTTCTGAATCCGAATGCCATCTCTTATTTGCAACACAGCCAATTCTCCGAACCGTACTATGATGTCCTCAAAAATGCAGGAGAACCTATTCCTCTCTGTAAGTATAACGACCCCAAGTATTTGAAGCATGCCGGGCAGTGGGTTTTATTTGAAGATGATCCT
>SAMEA104315430__coassemble_327_pt1 | contig 22151 bp, 22 predicted proteins | sample SAMEA104315430__metabat2_low_PE_047 | metagenome-assembled genome bin SAMEA104315430 (sample SAMEA104315430) | gut metagenome | biome: Monkey gut; feature: monkey-associated habitat; material: faeces | place: China | collected 2013
AAATACTCGGAAAATTTCCATGCGGAAACTCTCGACGGAAAATTCGCAAGCCATGAAGTTAAAGGAATTGAAAATCGTTAATTTAGAGTAATTGTAAAGAAGGTGAAATGATAAAGAATGTAAAGAGAGTTTTCGAGCGGGAAAAAGCCCCTTTCAGGGAATCCGTGGCTGCGTTTGCGAACACGGACAGAGAGGATATTCTTTACATTTTCACATATCCGATTGGAAAACAAACGATGTACGATTGTGCTTTGTCCAAGATGAGATACGACAATAGAGATTTTGATTGGGCTTATGATGCCTGATGAATCTTTACTGCTTTCGCCTCTTTCAAAAGCATGTCCATACACACTTTTTCGGAGTACTACCCTTTTACACTTGAGTCGGAACTCTTTTGGATCATGGAGCTTACTCTTTCAAATTCAAAATGAAATCTCTGCGACGATAAACCCTTGGTACGGTCTGTGGTTTCGGCATTTGTGATTGCATTCATCAATGAATTAAAAGTATCGATGCTTTGTTGAAAGTGAAATTCTTCTTACCTTTGCACTAAATATAACAAATTAAAGAGATGAATGTAAGAAAACTATTATTGGTTTGCTGCTGCATATTGTCCGCAAATATAGCTGCAGCAGGGATTGCTTTCACTAATAACGGCTTGAAATATGAGGTAATTGACAGCAACTCCGTAAAAGTTATTCAACAAAACAGTTCCGATATTTCCGGTTCTGTCGTCATACCTTCAACGATAACACACTTAGACGACACATATCATGTTGTTTCCATCGAAGGTATGGCATTTTACGAGTGCAGGAACTTAACCTCGGTTACTATCCCGAACAGCGTTACTTCCATCGGAGGTAAGGCATTTTACGCTTGTAGCGGCTTGACTTCGGTTACCATTGGCAACAGCGTTACTTCCATCGGATATATGGCGTTCAATAGTTGCCGCAGTTTGACTTCGGTTACGATTCCGAGCAGTGTCGTTTACATCAGCAGTGGAGCGTTTAACTATTGTTCTAATCTAAGCTCGATAAATGTAGCTTCCGGAAACACGCATTATTCATCGATAGACGGTGTGTTGTACAATTATGTTCAAGACACTTTGATACAATGCCCGTGTGCAAAAACTTCGATAACCATTCCCAACAGCGTTACTTCCATCGGAGATTATGCGTTTTGCGGTTGCACCGGTTTGACTTCGATAACCATTCCGACAAGCGTTACTTCCATCGGAGATTATGCGTTTTGCGGTTGCACCGGTTTGATTTCGATAACCATTCCGACAAGCGTTACTTCCATCGGAGATTATGCGTTTTCCAATTGTACCGGCTTGACATCGATTGACATTCCGAACAGCATTACCTCCATCGTAAACAGGATGTTTTACGGTTGCACCGGTTTGACTTCGATAACCATTCCGAACAACATTACTTCCATCGGAGGTGGTGCATTTTCCGGTTGCACCGGTTTGACTTCGATAACCATTCCGAACAGCGTTACTTCCATCGGAGGTAGTGCATTTTACGGTTGCACCGGTTTGACCTCGATTACTCTTCCGGATAGCATTGGTGGTGCTATTGGTTCGCAAACATTTATGAATTGCACCGGTTTGACTTCGATTACTCTTCCAAAAGGCGTTACTTCCATAGGAGAGTGGGCATTTTGCGGTTGCAGCGGTTTGACATTCGTTCCAATTCCGACCGGCGTTACTTCTATAGGAAATCAGGCATTTGCCGGTTGCAGCGGTTTGACCTCCGTTACAATTCCGACTTCCGTTACTTTTATCGGAGTTCAGGCATTTGCCGGTTGTTCCGCTTTGGAATCCGTCAAGTGCCTTGCAACAACACCTCCTACGCTTCGCCTCATGGGATTTTCCGGTAGTGAGACCTGTACTTTGACAGTGCCGTGTGGAAGACTTGAAACTTATGCAGGAACTAGACCTTGGAGCGGATATTTTTCCGGTCGAATTACGGAAGAGTTGACTTTTGAACTTAATGCTTCGTCAAACGACACTGCATTCGGTACGGTTGCCGTAAGTACCGGCGCAAGTTGTCCAGAGAAAATATTAACAGCAACTCCTGCATCTTGTTATCATTTTACTGCGTGGAACGATGGCAATACCGACAATCCTCGCACCATTACGGTAACGCAGGATACAATGTTCACTGCGAACTTTACAAAAACCATCTGCACGGGAGCAATTCAAGCAACGATATGCAGCAACGAGACCTACGACTTCAACGGCAGAATATTGTCAACCTCGGGAGCATATACCGATACTCTGCAAACCATAAACGGCTGCGATAGCATAGTAACGTTGAACCTGACTGTTAACCCTGTTGCAAACACGAACTTGTCAACTGCGATTTGCGAGGGAGCGACTTATACCGAGAACGGCTTCAATGTAAGCGAGGTTGGAACATATACGCAAAATCTGCAAACCATCAACGGTTGCGACAGTATCGTAACATTGACCTTGACCGTCAACCCTGTTGCAAATACCAACCTTACGGCAGCGATTTGCGAGGGTTCAAGCTATACTGAGAACGGCTTCAACGTCAGCGAAGCGGGAACTTATACACAGAACCTGCAAACGGTTAATGGTTGCGACAGCATCGTTACCTTGACTTTGACTGTCAACCCTGTTGCAAATACCAACCTTACGGCAGCGATTTGCGAGGGCAGTGCTTATACAGAGAACGGCTTCAACGTCAGCGAAGCGGGAACTTACACACAGAACCTGCAAACGGTTAACGGTTGCGACAGTATCGTAACGCTGAACTTGTCCGTCAATCCTATTGAGAACACGACCTTGTCGGCTGCAATCTGCGAGGGAACGACTTACACGGAGAACGGCTTCAACGCAAGCGAAGCAGGAACATATACACAAAACTTGCAAACCATCGACGGTTGCGACAGTATCGTTACACTGAACTTGTCCGTCAATCCTGTTGCTAACACCAACCTTGCAGTTGCAATTTGCGAGGGTTCGACTTATTCCGAAAACGGCTTCAACGCAAGCGAAGCAGGAACATATACACAAAACTTGCAAACCATCAACGGTTGCGACAGTATCGTTACACTGAACTTGTCCGTCAATCCTGTTGCTAACACCAACCTTGCAGTTGCAATTTGCGAGGGTTCGACTTATTCCGAAAACGGCTTCAACGCAAGCGAAGCAGGAACATATACACAAAACTTGCAAACGGTTAACGGTTGCGACAGTATCGTAACATTGACTTTGACAGTAAACCCTGTGGAAAGTACGACTTTGTCGGCAGCGATTTGCTATGGAACTACTTATACCGAGAACGGTTTCAACGTAAGTGAAGCTGGAACATATACGCAAAACTTGCAAACGGTTAACGGTTGCGACAGTATCGTTACACTGAATTTGTCCATCAACCCTGTTGCGGATACGACTATTGCAGCAGCGATTTGCGAGGGTGAGATTTACTATGAAAACGGATTTATGGCAAGCAGAGAAGGAACGCATACGCAAATACTTCAAACGGATAACGGCTGCGATAGCGTTGTAACATTAAATCTTACTGTTTATCCAGCCTATCAAATGGGTATAGGAGCCGTCATTCATGAGGGAGAAACATACGAAGAGTACGGTTTCAATGTGAATGAAGAGGGAACATATACCCAAATACTTCAAACAGTGAATGGTTGCGACAGTATCATTACTCTCAATGTGGTGCTTTCATCATTGGACGAAGTCGAGGCGAATGATATAAAGGTGAATGTATATCCAAATCCTGCAAATTCATATACGGTTTTGGAAGTACACGGCTTGAAAGAGCAAACAATGGTGAATTTATTCGATATTCAAGGACGCAAAGTAAGAGAATATGTCATGAACATTGGTCAGGAGACATTGCGAATAGACCTCGGCGGTTTGCCTAAGGGCGTTTATACTATAACGATAGGCAACACGACTAAGAAGTTGATAGTCGAGTAAAGAAAGCATCTGATGTAAAGCGACAGATTGAGAAGTGAAAGTAAGGTGAAACTCGGCGAGCGATGGCAAGCCGGGTTTTTCTTTAAACCACAGACCGCATCAAAGGTTCTTGGTTATTTTCTTTATGAATTTCCATTTGCTGAGAAACTCTTTGGCGACAATTCTGAGGAGCGTATAGACCGGTATGGCGAGTATCATGCCGACCACTCCGCCGACTTCGCCTGCCATGAGTATGACAAGAAATATTTCCAAGGGGTGGGCTTTGACGCTTTTGGAGTATATGAGCGGTTGAAGGACGAAATCGTCTATCAATTTGACGATTCCGAAGACAGATACGAATTTGATGATTATGGGAACGATGTCCAATGATGCGTCCATGCTGAGGTAGCTCGTCAGGCAGACTATCAACCCTATTACTCCGCCTATCAGCACGCCTATGTATGGCAATATGACCATCACTCCGCAGATACAGGCGGTGAGTACGATGTTCGGCAGTCCTGCAATATAAAATCCTATGCTCAAAAGGAGTATCATGCAGATTATTTCGCAGAATATGCCGATGAAATAGCGGCTTATGAGTTCCCGTGAGGAAGTCAGTATCTTGTGAACTTCGTCAAGATATAAGTCGGGCGTAACAGCGTCTATGAATTCGGCTACGAGTTTGTTGTCTTTCAGAAAGAAGAAGGTGATGAACAGCACGATGAACGTACCCATGAGGAAGTTGCCGGCAAAGCCTATGAGATTGTTCGCCATGTTCGGCAGATTGAAGGTGTTGAAAGTGTCGTATATTTGGGAGGAAACCAATGTCTGCAAATCGGTATCGGGAGAAATCATACGGTATTTGTAAAGAAAGGCTTCCGCTCGCTTTATGGGTTCGGCATAATAGTCGGCTATCTGATAAACATCGATATTGGCGAATGTCATCGCCTGCGAGATGATGAGAGGAACGAGGAAGTAGAAGAGCGATACGAAAATGCCGAAAAGCAGTATAAGGGTTATGCTTGCCGATAGTGTTCTGCCTATGCCGAACGTGCGTATTCGTATCTTTGATAGGAAGTTCTGTATCGGAGCTCCCATGAATGCGACCACCAAGGCTATGAAAACGCAAATCACTATGAAACGAAAGTACCAAATAAGGAAGAAGATACCTCCTGCGATAAGCAGGGATACTATCCATTTCGCTATTTGCGGAAATTGAAACTTATCGTTGTTCACTTGTCAGGGCTTTTTTATCGGATTGTCTTCTCTGTACCATTCGGCGTAAGAGGTTGCCGTTTCATGCAATCGCAGTCTGTGCAATTCGACACCCTCCGGCAGTTCGGCTGCGATGGTTTCGGCGAAGTCGGAAAGAAGATTTTCGCATGTAGGTTGATATTCCGATACTACGAGTTTGGTGTTCATTTTGTTCGCATAGTCGAGAAAACGGCTGTCCTTGTTCAAGACCAAAGCATGATCGTAAACATCTATGATTTTACTTTGAACAATGCGTTTCAAATCGCCGAAGTCCATGACCATTCCGTACTTCGGACTGTTTCTGTCCCCTATGGGTTCGCCCTTTATTGTAACGAAAAGTTTGTATGAGTGTCCGTGTATATTGCTGCACAGGCCATCGTAATTATTCAAGGCATGCGACATCTCGAAACCGAATTCCTTTGTCAGTCTTATTTTCATGAGTGCAAAGATAATGAATAATCGCTTATGCAAATCCGTAAAAGCAGGTATTTCAAAAAAATATAGACGGGTCATGATGCGAATATCTGTTTTTTGTATCTTTGCAAAATATGGATAGTAGCAGATTACAGAAAGTTGCCCGTTTGATACAAAAGGATATGGGCTCCATTTTCAGAGAGGAAGCGAAGAATTTGTTTTGCGGAGCGATGATTACGCCGACGAGAGTAAGAGTATCGGCGGATTTGTCGATAGCGAAAGTCTATGTAAGCATTTTCGCAATAGGCGGAGTGAAGTCGGAAGAAGTATTCGCTTTGATCGAGAAGAATAAGACATTGCTCAGAATGAAGTTGGCGGCATTGGAAAGACATCAGTTGAGAATTATTCCGGATTTGAGTTTCTTTGTGGACGATAGTTTGGATTACAGCGAAAATATAGAGCGTTTGCTCAGGGAGTAAATCGGCGAGGTAATGAGATTTCCTTTCTTTGTGGCGTGGCGATACTTCTTTTCAAAGAAAGATGTGGGGATTGTTCATATCATTTCCTTGATTTCGCTCATCGGAATTTCGGTTTCGTCCATGGCTTTGCTTGTGGTGCTGAGCGTATTCAACGGTTTCACAGGCGTTGCGGACAAGATGCTTTCGTTCTCTTACCCTGATATAAGCATTGAAAGCAGAAAAGGAAAAACATTTTCGACGAATGAAACGGATTTGAGCAGGCTTCGTGCAATCGAAGGAGTGAAGCATTGCGAAAAAGTGGTAAAAGAATCCGTTCTCATGAACTGCGGTGAAAGGCAGACGATAGTGGAGTTGTGGGGAGTGGAGAAAAATTACCCTCGTTCGAGTGGAATGGATACCGCAATGCAGATAGGAGATTTCGACTTGGGTACGGCGGAAGAGCCGAAAGCTGTTCTCGGTTATGCTCTCACCATTGAAACAGGATTGGGTAGGGGAGCGGAGAAGATGAGACCCTTTTTGAAATTTTGCAGTCCTAAAAGCAATATGGGTTCGTCCTTTATTCCGGAGGAAAATCTTAATATGCAGGTGGCGGAATACGCCGGCAGTTTCATGACAGATGGAGATATGGACAGAAAGGCGGTTTTCGTACCTTTGAAATTCGCACAGGATTTGCTGGAATACGGAAATGATGAGGTAACGAGCCTGAATATAACCACCGATGGCAGAAAGAAAACCGATAAAGTGAAGAAAGAAATAGAGAAATCGGTAAACCGAGACCTTGTGGTGAAGAACCGCTTCGAGCAAGACCCCTTATACTATAAGGTGGTCAAGGCAGAGAGGCTTGCAGTCTATCTTATACTCGGTTTCATCGTCTTCATAGCGAGTTTCAATGTCATGGGGTCGGTTTCATTGTTCGCAATGGTGAAGCGGAACGATATAAGAATACTCTCTTCCATGGGGACAAGCACGGAAAACATCAGAAAAATTTTTTTTATAGTAGGCATGGTGCTGAGTGCCTGCGGTTGCATTGCCGGATTGTCGATAGGAAGTTTGTTTTGCTTCATTCAACAGCAATTCGGATTGATAAAAATAGGCACGACGGGCTTCGTGGTGGATAGTTTTCCCGTCGAATTGAGAGCATTCGATATAATGAGCGTCTTTTTGCTCGTTATGGCGATAGCAAGCCTTTGTGTCGGCGTGATGGTCAGAAGAATAAAGATAGTAACAGATAAGTAGAATAGTAATTATGAATAAAGGAAAATTGGTTGTTTACAACACCTTGTCGCGAAAGAAAGAAGAATTCGAACCGCTCAACCCACCCTTTGTGGGCATGTATGTTTGCGGACCTACGGTTTACGGAGACGCTCACTTGGGTCATGCAAGGGCGGCATTGACATTCGATACCGTTTTTCGTTTCTTGCAATTCTTGGGCTATAAAGTGAGGTATGTGAGAAATATAACGGACGTAGGACACTTGGAAAACGACAGCGATGCAGGCGAAGACAAGATTGCCAAGAAAGCAAGGCTGGAACAGCTCGAACCTATGGAGGTCGCACAATATTACACCAAGCGATACCTCGATGCAATGGACGCAATGAACGTGCTTCGTCCCAGTATCCAGCCGACGGCTACGGGGCATATCATGGAGCAAATAGACATCGTCAAGATACTATTGGAAAAGGGTTATGCCTACGAAAGCAACGGCAGCGTATATTTCGATGTCAACAAATACAATAACGATACCCATAAATACGGAATACTTTCCAATCGCGTCATCGACGAGATGATTGCAAACACTCGCGAATTGGACGGACAGAGCGAGAAACGTAATCCTGCCGATTTCGCACTCTGGAAGAAAGCATCGCCGGAACATATCATGCGATGGGCGTCTCCGTGGAGCGTAGGCTTCCCCGGCTGGCATTTGGAGTGTACGGCAATGAGCAGAAAGTACCTTGGAGAAAGATTCGACATTCATGGCGGGGGCTTGGATCTCTTATTCCCGCACCATGAGAGCGAAATAGCACAATCCGTCTGTGCTTTCGGTTGCGAACCTGCCAAATATTGGTTGCATAACAATATGATAACCATCGGAGGACAAAAGATGGGCAAGAGTTTGGGCAATTTCATCACCTTGAACGAGTTCTTCGAAGGCAAACACCCCAAGTTGGATAAGGCTTACAGCCCTATGACGATACGTTTCTTCGTTTTGCAGGCACATTACCGTTCCACATTGGATTTCTCCAACGAAGCACTATCCGCAGCCGAGAAAGGAATGAAGAAATTGTTCGAAGCACAGAAAAACATCGATGCTTTACCGACATCGGATAAGTCGAGCGTGGATTTTCCCGCTTTATTCGATAAATGCGTCGAAGCAATGTGCGACGATTTCAATACCCCGATGGTTATAGCCCACCTCTTTGAGATAACACGTCTCATAAACCTTGTTGCCGATAAGAAAGAGACCGTAACCGAAGCCGATAAGCAAGCATTGAAAGAAAACTTCGCAATCGTTTTCAACGATATACTCGGAATGAAAAACGAACAGGCGGATAATTCCATGCACATCGTCGATTCGCTTATGCAAGTCATTCTGTCGCTTCGCAAAGAGGCAAGAGCGAACAAGGATTGGGCTAAAAGCGATATGATAAGAGACGAGCTGGCAAAGGCGGGAATTGTAATCAAAGACGGCAAAGACGGTGCAAGTTGGACGATGGAGTAACCCGAAAAAACATATCGACGATGAGAATGAACCATAAAATATATGTATGCGGCTTATTGCTACTTGCCATGTTAGCATTCGTTTCATGCAAAAAGCAAACCGCAGCACCGGCGGAGACAATCGATTATACCAAGATAGAGATACCGGATTTCAATGCTGACAGTGCTTACCACTATGTCGAGACACAATGCAACTTCGGCCCGAGAATACCGAACGGAAAGGCTGCCCGAGCCTGCGGAGATTACATCATAGAGTTCATGAGCCGCTATGCCGACACAGTCTATGTGCAGGAATTTTCTTCCCGCCTATGGGACAAGACGGAAGTCGAGGGACGCAACATCATTGCTTCCTTTAACCTCGACGCAACGGACAGGGTGCTTCTCGGAGCCCATTGGGACAGCCGTCTTTGGGCAGATCAAGACCCCGAACCTGCCAATCGCAAAACTCCTATACTCGGAGCGAACGACGGAGCCAGCGGTGTGGGAGTATTGATGGAGATTGCAAGAGTGTTGAAGCAAAAACCGACTTCGCAAGGCATCGATATAATATTCTTCGATTTGGAAGACCAAGGCTCGCCGCAGTGGGCTGTCGATGCGGATATAGAAGATCAAACGGATTGGTGCCTCGGTTCTCAATATTGGTCGCAAAATCTCCATATTCCTTTCTACAAAGCCAACTATGGAATTTTATTGGATATGGTCGGATACAGCAATCCGCGTTTCACGAAGGAAGCACAATCCATGGAATATGCCTCTTCGATAATGAACAAGGTGTGGGACATTGCCGCAAGCAAAGGCTATTCCGATGTCTTCGTCAGCGAGAAAACCTATCCGATAATGGACGACCATATATGGGTCAATATCTATGCCAAAATACCGATGATAGATATTGTACAGAACGACCCGGCAAGCAGTTTCTTCCCTTATTGGCATACGGTAAAGGATAATATGGACTATATCGACAAACGAACTTTGAAAATGGTCGGAGACGTTTGCCTTACCACAATATACAGCGTTCAATAGCGTTCTCCGATAAATGCCTTATGCGATTCATGCAGCGGAACGCCGCATGAATCGCTTATCGACAAGAGAGAATGAAAAGAATTATTCCGATACTGTTTTTTTCGAGCATTATATCATTCACGTCATGCGAAGAGGATTACCCCGATTATGCATACGTGAATTTTTATATAGACCCCGACAGTGCGGAATACTATAATCTCAATTATGGAAACAGAGGCTGGGAATACTTCGAGGGAGGAGCGAGAGGCGTTGTCATTTTCCGTAACAGTTGGGACGAGTTCATAGCATTCGAACGCACTTGCGTAGCCAAGGATTGCCACGGCAGATTGGAAGTCGATACCACCAATAACGTCATACTGTATTGCCCCAAGTGCAATTCGCAATATATTTCATACGACGGCTCGCCCATTCAGGGAAGTCTTGCAAGGAGGTCGCTCTTTACCTATTGTTCTTATTTCGACGGCTTATATCTTTGGGTGAGCAACTGTAACAATTAACATGATGTACGGACTGATAAACCATATTCGCAACAAATTGTTCGATAAGGGTATTTTGAAAACTGCTTCTCATGACATACCGGTGATAAGCGTCGGAAACCTGAAAGCCGGCGGCACGGGGAAAACCCCCTTTGTCGAATACTTGCTCCGATTGCTCTCTTCGTCATATAATATAGCCGTCATCTCACGCGGATACGGCAGAAAGACGAAGGGTTACAGGCTTGTCGAGCCGCATGGTAGGGCAGAGGACTTCGGCGACGAACCTTTGCAGATGGCTAAGAAGTTTCCCGATGTTCTTTTCGCTGTTTGCGAAAATCGGAACAGGGCTGTTGAAATCATAGAGAGAGAATACCCTGACATAAACCTCGTTCTGCTCGATGATGCTTACCAACACAGATACACGGCTCGGGATTTCGATATATTGTTGACCGAGTACAATCGCCCTTTTTTCAAAGACAGGGTATTGCCATTCGGCCTGCTCAGGGAATATCGCAGAGGCTACGAACGGGCAGACTGCATAGTCGTAACCAAATGCCCTCCTCTTGAAGAAACGGACAGAAAAAATTTTGTAGATAGGTTGAAACCTCTGCCAAATCAAAGAGTTTTCTTTTCCGAAATACGTTACAGACTGCCATATCATATAAACGATATGAACCGAACGGTCGAGCTGTCCGAACACAGCGTGGTTCTGTTTACCGGAATATCGAATAATTCCCATATCGTAAGCTATCTGAAAAGCAAAACCCTTCTGCTCGGCACAATATCCTACAACGACCACCATGACTTCTCGCAAAGAGACCGTCTTCACATCTTGCACCGGTTCCGAAAGCTCGGAAAAGCGGACAGCATTTTGCTGACAACAGAAAAAGACGCCGGAAGAATAGGCTCGTTTCCCATAGATGTTTATGTGCTTCCCATAGATGTGGAGGCAATGCCTTATCCTCGAACTTGCGAATCGCTGAAAACAATAATAAATCAATGTATATGTATCAAACAATCGAACAAACGGCACAATACCTCAAAGAACGCACGACAATAAAGCCTAAAACGGCAGTCATATTGGGCAGCGGATTGGGAGACTTCGCCGAAGGAATGGAACTGGAAAGCCGAATGGCATATAAGGACATACCGAATTTCCCTGTCTCCACGGTGAAAGGACATAAGGAAGAGCTGCTTTTCGGCACCATGGGTGGTAAAGAAATAATGTGTATGCAGGGACGCTTTCATTACTATGAGGGATTTACCATGCAACAGATAACCTTCCCAATCAGAGTGATGAAAGCCTTGGGCATAGAGCTGCTTGTGGTAACCAATGCTTCGGGAGCGGTAAACCCGACGTACAATGTGGGCGACATAATGCTGATAAAAGACCATATAAACTTTATGCCCAACCCGCTTATCGGATCAAATGATTCGAGATTCGGAACTCGTTTCCCCTCGATGGACAACGCTTACGACAAAACAATGAGAAAACATGCCAAACTTGCAGCTTCGCAAAATGGCATTCCTTTGCAGGAAGGAGTTTATGTGGGAACGACCGGTCCAAGCTATGAAACCCCTGCCGAATATGGTTTTTTCAGAACCATAGGAGGCGACACCGTGGGCATGAGTACCGTTCCGGAGGTAATCGTTGCCGCTCATTCCGGAATAAAAGTGCTTGGCATGAGTGTGATAGGCAATGTTTTCAGACCCGATGAGGTGAAAGAATGCACTCATGACGAGGTTTTGGAAGGTGTTGCCAAGGCAGGCGACAAGATGAGTCGTATTGTGAAGAGCCTTATAAACAATCTCTGAACGTAAGTATCGTAACAGCTCATGGAAACACGTTTTCAATCCATGGAGATGGCTTGAAAACTTTCACTTGTACGGATTGGGTAAACAGCCTTTTGCAAAAACGGAAACAAAACGCCGCTTTGCTGTGATTGACACGCCTGAAGAATTTCGTCGAACGCAGATTCGTTGCAGCGGAACGGCGTTTTGTCGAGAAGTTGTCGAACGATAAGGAAAACAAATGATTGGAAATATGTCATCATTCGGGAAATAGAAAACAGCAGAACAAAATTCTGCATATCGAAAAGACTTGAAAATGAATGCAAGTACGAAAAAATCGACAAAAAAGCATGCAGAGTTCTTGCTATATGGAGGAAAAGACGTACATTTGCAGCCGAAAATAGTGATTAACAATAACAATTCAACAGAAATGAAAAGAATTATTCTTTCAGTCCTTGCAATAGGACTATCGGTGGGCGTTATGGCTCAAACAAAGAGCGAAAGCGAAATTTCTCGCTCAGCTAAGAAGTTCAATGTTCAAACTCCGAAGGCGAGTATCTATACGCAATTCGATGAGTCTTGTGCAACAATCGACAGTATGACTGTATACCAAGCTCAATACAATGGAGAATTTGCCGGATTTGTTACAGGTCAGAACCTTTATGACGATCAAAAATATGCAGAGGTTTATGACTTCGGACAAAATCTTCAAATAACCGGAATACAGGCATTTATAGAAAATGCTGTTCAATCTCCTATCAGCCAAAACATACCAATTCAACTTATGTCTGCGGACTTTTCTTCCGTTTTGGCACAAGGCAGCGTTAATGCAACTGATTTGGTAGATGGCGAATTTACTGTTGTAACATTCCAAACACCGGTATCTGCAAGCAGCGTGGCTTGTGTTGTTGAAACCGGTTTGTTGAATATTCAATCGGAAAGTGATCCGTATAACCTTTTGTATGTGGCAAGTACTGCTATGGATTGTGCTTCGGGAGAGAACTCTTACTCTTACAGCATTGTTGACCAAGAAGGGAATTATGATTGGGTTACTATAGTGTCTCAATACAGCCGGGATATGGATTTGTTCATATTCCCTATTGTTGAAGGAGGAAACTTAGGTTTGACAGATGCGGAATTGAACGCCATGTCTTATGTTTACCCTAACCCTGCCAAGAACGAAGTAATGTTGGCTTCTTCTTTCTCGATAGAGAAGGTGGAAATCGTGAACGTTTTGGGTCAGGTTGTATTTGCAGGCGACGTTAACGCAAACTCAGTAAAGGTGAACACAACGGACTTTGCAGCAGGTAACTACATCGTGAAGATGTACACCGAAAGCGGAGTGGCAACAAAGAAATTGGTCGTTGAATAATTTCCGTTCGGAAAGCAATGAAAAACATATCGGAGTCGTTTCCATGGTGAAACGGCTCTGTTTTACCAAATAGAAAAAGGGTTCGAAAGAAAACAATTTAAATCATAAGTATATGAAGAAAGTATTGACATTGGCTCTTGCTCTTGTAATGACATTCGGAGCAATGGCACAGAAGACTTATCGTTTGAACGGCGATAAGCAAGATGCTAAGAAGACGGAAAGAGTGAGAACTTTGAACGTCGCAAAGAAAAGCATCGACAAAGACAACATCAAGAAATTGACCTTGAACCAAGCCAAGGCAATGAGCGTACAAGTTACCGATGTTGCGGTAGATTTCGCTAACTTAGAGGTAACAGCAACCATCACTCCTAACTCGGATGTGGCTTCTTATGTTTACATGGCAGCCGATCCGAATAATCAGGAGTTTGCACAGTATGTGCAGTTGTTCCAAATGTTTGGAATGACGGAAACAGATGCTGTTGCAGCACTTGCAGACAATGCGGAAACTCCTGCAACAGGTACTCAAACCGTAACTATGGATGCAAGCTGGGTTTCTCCGGGAGAGCCATACAATATTTACGTTGTTGCATTTGACGCAAATCAAACTGCACAGATGTTCACGGTGCCTTTCACTGCACCTGCAATCGGAGACCATGGAGATGCAGCCGTAACGGTTAATGTTCCCGCTGACAGCATTACAACGACTTCTGTTTACTTGACTATGACACCTAATGCCTCGACCTCTTATTACTATTACTTGATATATGAAGATTCAGACTTTGCTGCCGACAACTGGAACAATGACTCCGTAATGAATTACTTCACGACACAAGCACCAAAGAATTACTTTGAACTTGCCGGAAATTTGACGGTAAGCCCTAATGAACACTACACTGTTTACACTTTGGCGTACAACATCGACAGTGTAACGGATGGTCTTCAAACTTATTCATTCGCTACTCAAACCGTCGGTGGACACGGAACGCCTGCTGTAACGGTTGAAATACCTGCCGACAGCGTAACAGCAACTTCGTTCTACGTTTCTTTCGCTCCGAACAGTGAGGTTGCTCATTATTATTATACAATCATAGACTCTGCAACCGTAGCTTCCATGTCTTGGACGGCAGATTCTGTTATGTCTTACATGCTTCAAAACGATGAAAAAGCATACGATACTCTTGCCGGAAATGTTACTAAATTGGCACCGGGTACTATATATAATGTTTACACTTTGGCTGCAAACTTGGACGGTGCTTATTCCGATCTTGTAATGCTTCCTGTAAGGACGACAGTTATAGGCGGACACGGTACTCCTGCTATAACGGTTACTGTTGAAAATGTTACAGCGGCTTCTGCCGATTTGACAATCACTCCTAACAGTGAAGTCGCATACTACTATTATTTGATAGCAACGGACGCTCAGTTGCAAGCCGGTGGAATGACGACCGATGCCGACGTTCAGGCTTACTTGGAAAACGAAAATGCCAAAGAATATTTTGAATTGTCGGGTACCTTAAACGGATTGACTATGGGAACGACTTACAAGGTATATGCCATAGGTTATAACTTGGACGGTACGGCAAGTTCGATAGCTCCTACAACCTTTACCACACAATCTCTTGGCGGTTCCGGATTGGCAGAGGTTGCTGTCAACGTTGAAGTCGTTGACGGTGCTGCAACGATAAACACGACCATGAACGACCAAACTGCTTACTATTACTATGCTTATTTCGCAGGAATAAACGGATATGGAGATGAAGAAATATTTGAAATGGTTGACGGTAACGCTCAACGTCAGTTCTTTGAAAATATAAACATCGATGATGACCCGCTTGAAGAAGGTGAAGAATATGGTATATTCGTAGTTCCTTACAACGGTAACAACGAACAAGGTACTCCTGTTGCTGTAAGATTTACTTCCGAGGGCGTTATGGCTTCTTTGGTCGATGTCGATATGGCTTCCATAAGCGTTTATCCTAATCCTGCAAAGAACGTTGTAAGCATTTCTGCTCCTTCTGCAATAGACAGAATAGAGATGATGAACGTTTTGGGACAAAAGGTATATGAGAATGCCACAATCGGTTCAGAGAATACTACGATAAATGTTTCCGATTTGGATAACGGAACTTACTTCGTAAGAATATTCTGCGGTAACAAGATGATGACGAAAAAGTTGATTGTAAAATAATCGACGGTAGTCTCATTGCAATATCGGGCGTTGCTCCTTTCTTAGGGGCAACGCTTTTTTTATGTTTCTGCATAGGAAAGTCATAAGAATTTTATTACCTTTGCAAATCGGTCGATTGTACCGACGTTGAAGACTAATTGTTTTTGAAATGATAGATATACTGATACAGAAATCGGTTTCGGAAGCCTTGAACAAGGAATTCGGTGTTGCTGTTGCTCCTGAAACCATTGCTCTTACGGCTACCAAGAAAGAATTTACGGGAGATTTCACCCTTGTTGTTTTTCCTTACATGCAGAAGTGCGGTTGCAAGAATCCTGTGGAACTTGCGAACAAGATAGGTGATTTTGTGGTTTCCGCTTGTGAATGGGTGGAGAGTTACAATGTGATAAAGGGATTTTTGAATTTCGTTGTAAGCGAAAATTATTGGAAAGACTTTCTCGGACGAAATTTCAGGAATGAGACTTTCGGTTACATGGCTGTCAGAGGCGATAAGCCTGTCGTCATAGAATATTCTTCCCCTAATACGAACAAGCCTTTGCACTTGGGACACATCAGAAACAATCTTTTGGGTTGGTCTGTTGCTGAGATATTGAAAGCGAACGGCTATGCAGTCAAGAAAGTGAACCTCGTAAATGATAGAGGCATACATATATGTAAGTCCATGCTCGCTTGGAAAAAGTTTTCGGGCGGAGAAACTCCTCGAAGCAGCGGCATGAAAGGCGACCATTTGGTCGGAAAGTATTACGTTGCGTTCGATAAGGCGTACAAGCAGGAGATTGCCGACTTGGTTGCCAAGGGAATGCCAAAGGAAGAGGCTGAGAAAAATGCTCCGATATTGTTGGAGGCTCAGAACATGTTGAAGAAGTGGGAGGAAAAGGACGAAGAGGTTTTGGCTTTATGGAGGCAGATGAACGGATGGGTTTACGAGGGTTTTGAAGAAACGTATGCCAAGCTGGGAATAGACTTCGATAAGGTTTACTATGAGTCTGAAACGTATCTTTTGGGCAAAGACCTTGTCAACAAAGGTTTGGAAAAAGGTGTGTTCTATCGTAGGGAGGACGGCTCCGTGTGGATTGATTTGACGAAAGACGGTTTGGACGAGAAGTTGTTGTTGAGGAAGGACGGCACTTCGGTATATATGACTCAGGATTTGGGAACGGCTTGTTTGCGACATGAGGACTTCGGTTCTGAACGGCTGATTTACGTTGTAGGAAATGAGCAGAACTATCATTTCGCCGTGTTGAAGCTCGTTTTGGAGAAGCTCGGAATGACGTGGGCAAAGGATTTGTACCATCTTTCGTACGGAATGGTGGAATTACCTAACGGAAAGATGAAATCGAGAGAGGGGACGGTGGTCGATGCGGACGATTTGATTGAACAAATGGTGGAAACGGCAAAGGTGCAAACCGAAGAGCATGGAAAGACCGATGGTTTTACGCAGGAGCAGGCCGACAGACTTTATTCGCAGTTGGCATTGGGTGCGTTGAAGTACTTTATTCTTAAAGTCGATCCGAAGAAAAACATGTTGTTCAATCCCGAAGAGTCCATCGATTTCAACGGAAACACAGGCCCTTTCATTCAATATACTCATGCAAGGATTTGTTCCATTATTCGTAAAGCAGAGGAGAAGGAGGCTGTGAGCATAAAATCCTTGCAACTCGGCAGAGATTTTGCTTTCAACGCCAAGGAAAAGGAGATTTTGAATGTTTTGTATTCATTTCCTGCCGTTGTCAGACAGGCAGGCAGCACTTACTCGCCGGCATTGATTGCCAATTTCGTTTTCGATTTGGCAAAGAGTTTCAATGCTTTCTACCAAGACACTCCGATTTTGAGAGAAGAGAATGCGGATACGAAACAAATGCGTCTGTGTCTTACTTATTTTGTCGGTTCGACCATAAAGACGGCTATGCATTTGTTGGGAATAGAGGTTCCGGAAAGAATGTAGAATGATATGGAGAGGCATGATGTTTCAACGGAAACGCAAGGCAGCTTATCATTGCTTTGTGAACAAGAGGGTGGAAACGAATTGATTGTTTTCAATGACGATTTCCATACTTTCGATTACGTCATAGATTGTTTGCAACATATATGCAGACTGAACAGGCAACAAGCCGTTAATTGCACGAACGTAATCCATTATAAGGGTTTGTGTGCCGTTAAGCACGGAAGCTATGACGAGTTGAAACAGATGTGTTCCGAACTTTTGAAAAGGGAACTTAGTGCGGAGGTTCGGTAAAAAGAAAGAATAAACCTGAAAAACGATAATTCTATGGACGTGTTTTTGATTTTACTTTTGTTGACGGGCGGAATTGCTTTGTTGGTTTTGGAATTGGTTGCAATACCCGGCACAACCATTGCGGGCTTGTGCGGCGTGAGTTTGTTGATTTATGGTATTTATGAGGTGTTTATGCAATATGGTGCGGTGTATGGTGTAGTTTCCATTGTCGTTTCGCTTGCCATTTGCATTGTATTATTGGTATATTCCCTCAGAACAAAAACATGGAAACGTTTTTCGCTGAACAAGGAGATTGATTCCAAGGTCAATACCATCGAAACGGAAATTCATGTTGGTGATAAGGGTATGTCGATAACCCGTTTGGCACCTATGGGAATGGCTGAGATAAACGGACAAAGGTTGGAGGTTTATACCTCTACTTCATACGTCGAACCGAATACGCCTCTTATTGTGGAGGCAATAGACGGGAATAAAGTAAGAGTAAGAGAGCAAGAAAAATAAACAAAAGTAATAACCAAATAATCAAATCATCATGAGCGGAATTATTTTTATAATCGTATTGGCATTCGTACTGCTGTTGGTATTCTTCTATTTGGTACCTATAAATCTGTGGTTTCAATGCGTTTTGAACGGGGTCAGAATATCTCTCGTTCAACTTATCTTTATGCGTTGGCGTAAAGTGCCGCCTGCAATCATTGTTAACGCAATGATTAACTCTAAGAAAGCAGGCTTGAATTTAAGCAGCGACCTGTTGGAGGCTCACTATTTGGCAGGAGGTCATGTTCGCAGCGTCGTCAATGCTCTTATCTCTGCGGATAAGGCGAACATAGCTTTGGATTTCAATACAGCCACAGCCATCGACTTGGCAGGTAGAGATGTATTGGATGCAGTGCAAATGTCTGTTAATCCCAAGGTGTTGGATACGCCTTCCGTTGCAGCCGTTGCAAGCAATGGTATTCAGTTGATAGTAAAAGCCAGAGTTACGGTAAGGGCAAACATCAGGCAACTCGTAGGAGGAGCAGGTGAAGAGACCATTCTTGCCCGTGTGGGTGAGGGTATAGTTACTGCAATCGGTTCTGCACGGACGCATGCGGAGGTTTTGGAAAATCCTGATTCCATATCGAAGCTCGTTCTTTCGAAAGGCTTGGATACGGGAACGGCATTCGAGATACTTTCCATAGATATAGCAGACATAGACGTGGGAAAGAACATCGGAGCTCAGTTGCAAATCGATCAGGCAAATGCCGACAAGAACATTGCACAGGCAAAGGCGGAGGAGCGTAGAGCAATGGCTATTGCCGTGGAGCAGGAAATGAAAGCGAAGGCACAGGAGATGAGAGCAAAGGTCATTGAGGCAGAAGCCGAAGTGCCGATGGCTATGTCGGAAGCATTCCGCAAAGGAAACCTCGGCATAATGGATTACTACAAAATGCAGAACATCAAAGCCGATACCGAGATGAGAGAATCCATAGCCAAGCCTGCTGCGGAAAAAGAAAAATAGAAGATTAAACGATAAGCATTGCATGCACCGGTCTTCGAGTCAGAAGCCGGTGCTTTTTTATTTTTTTTGTGTAGTTCCACGGCAGGAATATCATGGATTAAAATTTCGTTGAAAAGTCTTTTTGAACTATTGCGTTCGCAATGCTTCTGTTGTATCTTTGTACTCGTTAAATATAAAAGTCTGAGTTTAACTCATAAATGCAACTTTAGGAGATAGGGGAAGAGACAAAATAAAACTCAAACAAGAGAGTGGAAAAACCCTTCCTGTTCGAGTCTGAAAAATGACTATCTTTGCCCTTAACCAAATCTTGCAAAATATGAGTCATCTAACCAAGGAGCAAAGGTTCACAATTTTCGTGATGAAACAACAAGGTTTCAGGAATAATCAAATCGCAAACGTTATCGGTAAAGATAAATCTGTGATTAGTCGTGAATTAAAGCGGAACTGCGATAAGCGTAGCGGACAATACAGAGCCGAGCAAATACGAACGAAGAATGAAAGAGAAGCCTAAGTCCATCAAGTTCACAAAAGAGATATGCCGGCTTGTAGAGACAATGTTGAAAGAGGATTACAGTCCGGAACAGAACTTGAATGACAAGAGAAGTAATAGAGAAACAAAAATCAATCCGCACATTGCTACACACCGCCACAACAGACAATGGAAAAGAGTTTGCCGGACATAAGGACATTGCCACTGCACTCGGTATAGATGTTTACTTTGCACATCCATATCATTCGTGGGAAAGAGGAGCCAATGAAAATATGAACGGACTTATACGACAATATCTGCCAAAAGGTTCATCGTTTGAGGATTTGACCGATGAAGACATTTCTTTCATTCAGAACAGATTGAACAATAGACCAAGAAAAAAGCTCGGCTTTCTAACTCCTCTGGAATATTTTTTCGCTAATTTTGCGATCATAACAAATGGTCTAACTGATAAGTTGCATTTGTGAGTGGAATTCAGCCATTCATTGCAATCAAACAGAAATCAAATGGAGGAATTAACAATCGCAAAGCCTTTGGGACGGGCTTGAAAAACGTAAGAAATCATATAAAACAAAAATCAGAGTAATGGAGAAAAAGATTTTTTTGAGCTTATTGTGCTTTGTGTCGGTATTTATGACAGGAATGAACAGTGCGAACTCACAAGTAAAGTTTTCAATGCATATAGGAGGAACCCTGCCTCTTGGAACGTATGCCGATTGTCTGGATACGCCCAATTCAACGCAAAACGGAGATTATATTATCGCTTGGAACGTTAAAACAGACAAAGCGGGTGCAGCAGTCGGATTTGATTTGGGAGCGAAGTTTCGTTTCCCCATTCCGACCGTCAAAGGATTGGGTGCCATAGCAACAGCTGATTTGTTTTTTAATCTCTCGAAAAAAGAGGCAAGAGATTGTTTTAATGACTATATGTTGCTGGTTTGTTCCAATAATTCCATAAGCAACTACGACTTGAATGTACCCAAATATGTAAATATACCCGTCATGTGTGGTCTGAACTACGAATATGCTATTTCAAACAACGCAAAAATATGGGGAGAAGGAGCTGCAGGTCTCAATATCGGAATAATAACCGATTTGAAAATGAATTGCTCGGAACAAGATTTCAATTACAAATACAGTATCGCCTATGAAAGCCAATATACATTTGCTTTTCAATTTGGGGCAGGTGTTTTGTTGTCGGACAGATTGAGTTTAGGTCTGCATTACTATAACCTGGGCTCGCAAAAAGTGAAAGGCAACGCCAAATACATCGTAACGTGGTACGGAGGAGGGGAAAGCGATAAGGGAATTTTTGTATTCGACAGAATAAATCCGAGCATGCTCTGCCTGAGATTGGGTTACCATTTCTAAGACCGCAGGCTAAGTGTAGAGAAACAAGAGCAGAAAAGCATAAAAACAGAATAAAAACGCGTTATAGCAAGAACCGAAGAATCGATGGTATATAACAGATAAGTAATACTATGAAAGAATTGACATTATTGGTTATCATGGCATTTTCGCTAACCGCTTGCACATCGGTGCGAAACGTTACGAGCTTCAAAGAGTATAATCGTTCAATGCAAGTGGTTGCATCGGATTTGTCGGCACGAGGATACGAGTTGTCCGGACACAAAGAAGAATCTGCAAGTAACACAGTGGTAACAGCCGTCTCCTATTCAACGCAGGCAGGTTTCGGTACGGCGATGGATAACGACCATTTCACGTACGACACTTATATTTTCTCGAATGCCAATGGCGATGTGGCAGAAATCTACCTTAAATATAGGGGACGGTATTCGAAGTACTCAGATATGAATTACATGGAGACGGTTGATTTATTAGGTTGCAAAACCTCAAAGGCGTCCGATTACAATAATATATGCGGAAGCTATTCCACCGTCAAATCGTTGTTGAGCGATATGAACAAAGATGCCAACGTCAAAATTTATAGCGAGAATAAGACTTTGACATTAACGTATACGCTGACCTTAATACTGACATGTGTACCATTATTGTTTCTGCTTTAACAGAGAAAATGCATTCGTTTTGCCGATTTTGCCGTTCAAAACGGCGAGGAATAGCTTTTCTTAAGGGAGGGAAATAGCGAAAACACGGTCGAAGTAGCCGTATCGAACCACAATTCGGAGAAAATTTTTCTAATTGTAAAACAGTAGGTTAAGCAAAAGGCATTGAAAAAACCTTAGAAAACATTTGGTGGGAATTAGAAAAGGTAGTACTTTTGCAATCCCAAACGACGAGG
>SAMEA104315430__coassemble_460_pt1 | contig 17725 bp, 19 predicted proteins | sample SAMEA104315430__metabat2_low_PE_047 | metagenome-assembled genome bin SAMEA104315430 (sample SAMEA104315430) | gut metagenome | biome: Monkey gut; feature: monkey-associated habitat; material: faeces | place: China | collected 2013
TACCAAGACACAAGGCGTATATGGAAAAAACTTCGACTCTATCAAAAACTGATGTTCGGAAGTTATCGTTTTCTTTCTGCCGTTTGCATCTGCCTTTTCTTGTTCTTTTCCTGCGGGAAACCGCAACAAAACGAGAACAAGAAAGTTTTCCGCTACAATGAGGCTGCCGGCATTGCCTCTCTTGATCCTGCCTTCGCAAAAGACCAAGCAATGATTTGGGCAGATTTGCAGTTGTACAACGGCTTGGTGCAAACGGACAAGGATTTGAACATACGCCCTTGCATTGCCAAAAGCTGGGAAGTCTCTCCCGATGGCAGAGAATATGTGTTTCATTTGAGAAAAGACGTATATTTCCATCGCAACGAAGCATTCCGCAACGGCAGGCGGCGTGTGGTGGCAGCGGATTTCGTTTACAGTTTGAACAGACTGCTTGACGAAAAGACAGCCTCCCCGGGCAGGAACTTCTTTACCTGCATAGAAAAAACAGGCGAGGCTTACAACATAACGGCTCCCGATGACAGTACATTATATATACGGTTGAAGGAAGCCTTCTCCCCTTTCCTCGGAATACTCTCTATGCCGTACGCAAGCGTTGTGCCGAAAGAAGCCGTGGAATATTACAAGGAGGATTTCAGAAAGCACCCTGTCGGAACAGGTCCCTTCAAATTCAAGATGTGGAAAGAGGGCGTGAAACTCGTACTGCTGAAAAACGAAGATTATTTTGAAAAGGACAGCCTCGGCAATGCTTTGCCTTATTTGGATGCCGTAGCGGTCAGCTTCATAATCGACAAACAATCCGTCTTTTTGGAATTTGTTAAAGGCAACATAGATTTCATTTCCGGCATAGACCCAAATTACAAAGACGAAGTGCTTACCCGAAAAGGAGAATTGCAGCCCAAATACAGAAACCGCATAAAGCTGATGACGCAACCCTACCTCAATACGGAGTACCTCGGCTTCCGCTTGGACGACAAGAATTCTCCATTGAAAGACAAAAGGATACGCCAAGCCATAAACCACGCTTTCGACAGGGAAAAGATGATAAAATACTTGCGAAACAACATCGGCATTGCCGGACGCTGGGGAATGGTGCCGCCCTCGCTCCCCGGCTTCGACAGCACTGCAACTTACGACTATAATCCGCAAAAATGCATGGAACTTCTTGTACAAGCCGGCTATCCGCAAGGCAAAGACTTGCCCGAAATCACCTTATCCACAACGGCATCATACCTCGACCTTTGCAAATACATACAGCAGCAACTCGGCTTGGCAGGAATAAAAGTCAGGTTGGACGTCTGCCCTCCCGCCGCACTGAGAGAAAGCATGGCACAAGGCAAAGCCGAATGGTTCAGAGGCAGTTGGATAGCCGATTACCCGGAAGCGGAGAACTATCTCGCCCTGTTCTACTCTCCGAACCGCTCTCCGAAAGGCTCGAATTACACCGCTTTCGCCTCGAAAGAATATGACGAACTATACGAAAAGGCACGAAAAGAAAGCAATGCAAAGGAAAGAGCGGAAATTTACAAGAAAATGAACCGCATTCTCATGGAACAATCCCCCGTCGTCGTGCTTTACTACGACCAAGTGTTGCGTTTCATGCAAAAGAACATAGAGGGCTTGGAACCGAACCCCATGAACCACCTCATTCTCAAATACGTAAAGAAGCTGTAAGCCCTTTCCGTAAAAAGCCTTTTCAATACCTTTGAACGAAACGTCATTCCGCCGGAATGAAACGCCGAAAGAATTTTCCGTATCGCCGTTCCGAAAAAATGAAACGGCGATACAGAAAATCGTCTTCAAACAGCGTTGATGTGAGAAAAAAAACGTATTTTTGCACATTCAAAAGACAGAATATTTTTGTAACAATTAAACATATACAGCAATGATGAAGAAAGGATGTAAATACGGAACCCACCGTGTAATCTCTCCAAAGGGTGTGTTGCCACAACCTGCCGACAAGTTGGACAACAACATGGACGAAATCTATGACAACGAAATCCTTATCGATGTTCAAACCTTGAATATCGACTCTGCTTCTTTCACTCAGATAGAGGAACAAGCAAAGGGTGATAAGGCGGAAATCGCAAAGATAATGATGTCCATAGTGGAGAAACAAGGAAAACACCGTAATCCTGTAACAGGTTCCGGCGGTATGTTGCTTGGAACTGTTGAGAAAATAGGCGATGCTTTGATTGGAAAGACGGATTTGAAAGTCGGAGACAAAATCGCAACATTGGTATCTTTGTCCTTGACTCCGTTGAGAATAGATAAAATCAAAGAAATCCGTCCCGAAATCGACCAAGTGGACATAGACGGAAAAGCAATCTTGTTCGAGTCCGGTATATATGCGAAAATACCTACCGACCTACCTGAAAACCTTGCCCTTTCGGCACTTGACGTAGCCGGAGCCCCTGCACAAACCGCAAAACTCGTTAAACCGGGCGACACGGTAGTCATCATAGGAGCAGGCGGAAAGTCAGGAATGCTTTGCTGCTACGAAGCAAAGAAAAGAGCAGGCGTTACAGGAAAGGTTATCGGTATCTGCCACAGCGAGAAATCCACAAAGAGAATGTTGGATTTGGGATTCTGCGACGAAGTATTTGCAGCCGATGCAACGCAACCTGTACCTGTAATGAAGAAGATTGAAGAGATGACAAACGGTCAAATGGCCGATATTTGCATCAACAATGTGAATATTCCGGATACCGAAATGACTTCGATACTCGTTACGAAGAACACCGGTATAGTTTACTTCTTCTCGATGGCAACTTCGTTTACCAAAGCTGCTCTCGGAGCAGAAGGTGTGGGAAGCGACGTTACTATGCTTATCGGCAACGGTTACACAAAAGGACACGCCGAAATCACTCTTCAAGAGTTGAGAGAGTGCGAGAAATTGAGGAAAATCTTCACCGAATTGTACGCTTAGAAGACTTTTACGTATCATATGACCATTCGGAGACCGGTTGCATATCGGTTTCCGAGTTTTTTTTTGCCGTGTCGGCGTAATACAATCATTGAAATCCCTCTTATATGATTTATTTGCGGCAGCCATGTCGGTTGCAGGCAACCCTTCCGGAGGCAATGCGGAAGATGCGGCAAAAACTCCATTCTTCATCGTTATGGAAACCTATGACAAGATAAAGAACATGAGGGTCGTTGCCGAAGTTCGTCGATAAGGAATATCCGCTTTTTGCAAAAGAAAAACTTTTCCGCCGTTTTAATCAAAGCAAAACGGCGGAATAATTTTTTCTTTCTGCATTTCATTTTCGTCAAACGGCGTTTTGACAAAGTTGGAACGCCGTTTGACCTTTATCGTTCTGTTTATTTGATTTTCGATTGTGTAAAGCCGTTAGTCCGAAGTGCTTATTCAAAAAGTCCGATTATCTTTTCGGCGAGGTAATATGCGAGTTTATAACGGGATTCCACTGTCCAGCCTGCCACATGCGGGGTGAAGACCACGTTCTTCATCGTGAACAGTTCCTGCAATTCGGCAGGCAGTGCCTCCGAAGCAAGTTCGTTGGAGAAGGCTTCGAATTCCAATACGTCCAAACCCGCTCCCAAGACTTTGCCTGACTTGATGGCAGAGAGCAAATCACTTGTTTTTACGACCTTTCCGCGAGAGGTGTTCAGCAGATAGATGTTCTTGCGGAATTTGTCGAGGAAACCGACATTCACCATGAACTTCGTCTCTTCGGTGAGGGGAACATGAAGCGAGAGAACCTCGCAACGCTCGAACAATTCTTCCAAGGAGACACTCCGTGCGTACTCGTCGGAGAAATCTTTCTTGTATTTGTCGTACGCCAACACCGTGCAATCGAAGCCCGAAAGATGCTTTGCGAAACTCCTTCCCATGTTGCCGTAACCGATTATTCCTATCGTCCTCCCTCCTACTTCCAATCCGCGGTTCTCTTCCCTCAACCACAATCCTTTCCTGACCTCCGCATCTGCGGAAACAATCTTGTCGAACAGACAGAGAAGCAATCCCAAGGCATGTTCGCCCACCGCCCTGCGGTTTCCTTCGGGAGAATTGAGACAAACCACCCCTTTGCTCTCGGCATAGTCCACATCTATTGCGTCCATTCCCGCTCCCAAACGGGCTATGCACCGCAAGCGTCTCGCCTTGTCTATAATCTCTTTGTCCAAAACCAATTTGCTGCGAACCACCACGCCATCGTATTCATCTATGCACCGCAAGACATCTTCCCTTTGGTAATCCGTATGCACATCTACTGTAAAACCGGCTTGCAAAAGGCTCTTCGGCAAAACTTCATCGGTCTTGTCAAGAATCAATATCCTCTTCCTCATCGCTCTTTCCATATAGATAGTTTATGAAATCGTTATAATTTCCGTTGAATATGTTCATATCCACTTCGGAACGTATTCCCGGAACATCGGCCTTGTGTGTGTATTGCCAGAATTTCCATTCCACGGTCTTGGGTTCGTTGCACAACTTACACAACCAAAGGTCGTAGTCGTCGAAGTTGCCTTTGATGAAATTCGTATAGGTTTCTATGTTGGTGTAAATAATAGGACGGCGTTCGTAATGGCGTTCCATAGTCCGCAAGCAGTTGAAGATTTCGCTTATGACCTTGTTCTTTGTCTCCGTATTGTACTTATTGCCGCCGTAAAGCTCGACATCCAACACCGGAGGCAGGTCGTCTTTCGACAATTCGACATTGTTGATGAAGTTATATGCCTGTTCGCGTCCCTCTTTGTTGAAACGAAAAAAATGATACGCCCCCACTATTATGTTATTCTCCTTTGCCAACTTCCAGTTACGCTTGAACTTTTTGTCGATAAAGTTCTCACCCTCCGTGGCTTTGATAAAAGCGAAATAGACCTTGGAATCATAGACCTCTTTCCAGTTTATGTCGCCCTGATGCGAGGCAACGTCTATGCCTGTCACCGGAAAACGGTAGTAATCTATCGCAACGCCGCCGCAGGCGTAGTATTTGCGATAATAATCCATGCCGTATGAGTATGCAAACCAAGCCGCAATGCCGAGAACAAGCCCGACAAGGGACAAAATCAGTATCCGCTTCTTTTTTTTCGCTTTTTTCTTACCTGCCATTTATCATGAAAACCTCTGCAACTGACAATGCTGCGGCATATTTGCTTTGTCCGACCTCCGAACCTTTGTTTATGAACAAATAGACAGAGTCTTTGCCCACTGCAAAGCGGCAATTTTCCAAATCGTCAAGGCTCAAACCTGCCGCCTTCTCTCCGAAGAGACTTTTGAACTCGCCGAAACTTCTCTCGTCGAGAGGAAAAACTTCCTTGAAACTCAAAGGCTTTGAACCGTTTGCCTTATAGGTTACGCCATAGGAGGACTTCTCTTCCGCTTTTCCTGCAAAATGTTCCTTGCTTTCCAACAAACAACTTATCAGATTGTTGTTACTGTTGACGAAAACAGTTTTTATGTTCAGTTTATGAAACTCTCCGGATGTTTTTCCAGCCTCTTTCGCACGCTTGACAAAGTCCTTGAAAAGCACATTGGCAAATTCGCCGATTGGTTTAAGGTTTATCTTCGTCTCCTTGCTCTTCGGAACGGGGCAAAGAATATTTACCTTTATATTATTGGTGGTATCATTGATTCGCAAACCGCTTATGGAAACAAATTCCGGCAGATACTCCGGTGCATTCTCGTTCAGCTTCTCCTGCTTCGTTACAAACCTTTTGTCTTTCTGCGGTTGCTGCTGTTTTTTTCCGCAACTCCAACAAGCAAAAACCGCCGCAGTCAAAAATAATATGCAAAAAAATTTCGTTCTCTTCATATCGGACAAGCATTTTTGGTGAAACCGTCGGCAAAGGTACGGCTTTTCCATGGAAAAACTTCGTTCCGACAACCAAATATCGTATTAACAAACAGACAAAGAACAAAACAGAAGGTTGAAATGAATATACAATTTTTGGGTGCAGCCAAAGAAGTTACCGGTAGCAAACATTTGATTACCACACCCAAGGGAAGAAAAATCCTTTTGGACTGCGGAATGTATCAAGGCAAGGGTTTGGAGACCGATGCCTTGAACAGGGACTTGGGATTCGAGCCAAGCGAGATCGATTACCTCCTTCTCTCCCACTCCCACATAGATCACTCCGGATTGATTCCTTATATAGTGAAGAACGGCTTCAAGGGAACAATCTTCACTACCCCTGCAACGCGGGATCTCTGTGCAATAATGTTGCAGGACTCGGCTACAATTCAGGAACTCGATACGAAGACGTTCAATAAAAAGCGTGCCAGACAAGGAGAAGAGCCTGTCGAACCTATATATACCGTGCAGGACGCACAGAATGCCATGTCCTTTTTCGTCTCCATTCCTTACGACAGAACGTTCTTTCTCGACGATGAGACAAGCATAAGGTTTACCGACAACGGACACATATTGGGAAGTGCCACCATTCTTTTGACCATAAAAAAAGAGGACGCCTCGGAAGTGAAGATAGCTTTCAGCGGCGATATAGGTCGTTACACCAAAAGAATACTCAAAGCCCCCGAAGCCTTCGAGCAGGCGGATTACGTGATAATGGAAAGCACATACGGCGACAGGGTGCATGAAGACATGAATCAAAGCGAAGAGGAATTGCTCCGTGCCGTCATCGACACTTGTTGCAAGAAGAAAGGCAAGCTACTCATACCTTCATTTGCCGTGGGCAGGGCGCAGGAAATCATTTTCGCCTTGAACAAACTGTGGGAAACGGGAATGCTTCCGAAGATAGACGTTTACGTGGACAGTCCTTTGAGTTTGAACGCCACGAACATCATGAGACTACACAGCGAGTGCTTTTGCGATGAGATGAAAGAGTTCATGAAAACCGACCCCGACCCGTTCGGCTTCGAGAAACTGCACTACATACAATCCACTGCCGAATCCAAGGAATTGAACTACACGAAAATTCCCTGCATCATCATATCCGCTTCCGGCATGATGGAAGCCGGCAGAATAAAGCACCATATCGCCAACAACATAGAAAATAACCGCACCACCATTCTGGGCGTCGGCTACTGCGCCCCCACGACCTTGGGTGCCAAAATACTCAGAGGCGACAAGTTCGTGTCCATCTTCGGTATCAGATACAGGGTAAGAGCCGAGGTGAGACGCATCGACTCTTATTCGGCACACGCCGACCGCAACGAATTGCTGCGTTATCTCTCCTGTCAGGACAAAACGAAGCTCAAAAAGCTCATTCTCGTTCACGGCGAGGAAGAAACCCAGAATAACTTCGCCCTAACATTGCAGGAAAACGGCTACAAGAATATTTTCATTCCTGCAAAAGGCGACAGATTGGAGCTATGAACAAAACGTTGAACCATATCGGCAAAGCAGTGTCGGCAATGCTGCTTTGCCTTTTTTGCAATACCGCCTTGCTTGCCCAGACCTACGATAAGGACACAGACAATCGGATAGGTTCTTCGGCAGTGGATTTCAACTATACGGACAAAGAGGGCGAGCATACGCTATACGAACTCATCGAAAGCCGGAAAACAAATGTTCTTGTACTGTTTCACTCCCCCGATTGCGAGGATTGTGCAAAGGTGAAACGCCGTCTTGCCAAAAGCCGAAGCCTCCGCAAAGCAGTGGAAAACGGAGAGTTGACAGTCCTCCTTGTAGCCGTGGAGACGGACAAGGCAAAATGGAAAGCGACATGCAGCAAACTGCCGGAGGAATGGGTGAATGCCTATTGCGAAGAATGCACACCGATAACCAAAAGCTACATTTGGACTGTCCCGACTTTCTTTCTGATAGGCAAGGACGCCAAAGTCATTGACAGAGAATTCGAACACAATGAAAAAAATAAGTATAATTAACGGCCCCAACCTCAATCTGCTCGGCAAGAGAGAACCGGAGATTTACGGCTGCAGGACATTCGAGGATTATTTGGAAGAACTGCGTAAACGCTATCCCGACGTGCAGTTTCGCTATCGGCAAAGCAATGTGGAAGGCACCATAGTCGATTATCTGCAAGAGGAAGACGGTTCGGACGGCATTATCCTCAACGCAGCAGCATACACTCACACCTCCATAGCCATTGCAGACGCCGTCAAAGCCATTGGAAGCCCTGTGGTGGAAGTGCATATCAGCAACATCTTCGCCCGTGAAGCGGAACGGCAACGCTCCCTCCTTTCATCGGCATGCAAAGGCTGCATATCCGGCTTCGGTCTGGAGAGCTACGCCCTTGCAACCGAAGCACTCATCCGTTAAACCTCGCAAACAATCCTGCATTACACAAAACACTCACAAAACCACGACATACCCGAACGGCGTTACGTAAAAATAAAACACCGAAAGAATTTCACCGAACGGCGATTGGTTTGCGGGTTTGCGGGATAAGTTTTTTGCTTGGTGCAAAGGGCTTAAAAATCTTTTTATTCTTATTTTTGCAGGGTGTGAGATGCGGTGGTGTGTCTTGCGTATGCGGGAGTGTTTTATTTATCCGACAAAATGGGGTATGATAAAACGTAAGCGTATGACTATATTGATTGTTGCGTGTGCGGTGTTGCTTCTTGCCGCAGGGGTGTTGCTTTTTCTCAATCAGCCTTCTTTCGGTCGTTTGCCTTCGGGTGAGAGGTTGGAAAGGGTGAAGCGTTCTCCGAATTTCAGAAATGATGCGTTCCGAAACCAAAGTCCGACGGAGTTGATGACGGGCAAGCAAAATCGCTTCGTCGCTTTGTGGGATTTCGTCTTCGGCAAAAAAGAGGCTGTTCGCCCCGAGGGTGAAGTGAAAGCGGTGAAGACGGACTTGAAGCGACTTCCGAAAGATGAGAATGTGTTGATTTGGTTCGGGCATTCTTCCTATCTTATTCAGGCGGACGGGAAGCGTTTGCTTATCGACCCTGTGTTTGAAACGGCTGCCCCTGTTTCTTTTGTCAATAAGGCGTTCAAGGGAACGGAGATTTACAAGGCAGACGATATGCCGGCGATAGATTACCTCGTTATTTCGCATGACCATTGGGATCATTTGGATTACAAAACCGTCAAGGCTTTGAAGAACAAGGTCGGTAAGGTTGTGTGTCCTTTGGGTGTGGGTGAGCATTTCGAATATTGGGGTTACGACAAGGACAGGCTTATAGAGTTGGATTGGGAGGAAGCGGCAGTGCCGGAGAATGGTTTGACAATTCACTGTCTTCCCGCTCGTCATTTCTCGGGACGGGGTTTGAAAGCCAACCAATCGCTTTGGGCTTCTTTTCTTATAGAGTGTCCGACGCTTACAATCTTCGTCGGAGGGGACGGTGGTTACGGAAAGCATTTCGCAAAGACCGGAGAGTTGTCCCCGAACATCGATTGGGCAATTTTGGAAAACGGACAGTACAGCGAAAATTGGAAATACATTCACACTTTGCCTCCGCAGTTGAAACGTATTGCCGAAGACTTGAAGCCTAAGAATATCCTGACGGTTCATCATTCCAAGTACGCTTTGTCCGACCACCGATGGGACGAGCCTTTGCGGAATGCCGAGCATTTGAAAGAGAAAACGCAGGTGCATGTCGCAATACCCGTCATAGGAGAAAAGGTTACTTTGTCGGCAAGCAGGTAAAATCATAAGACGGAATGGGCATAGTTGCCGATTATTTTCGTATCTTCGCCGACGATTTATATTCATAAGGTATGGGATTTCTTTATCCGCAATTTTTGTTTGCATTATTCGCCGTCGCTATTCCTATCGTCATTCATCTGTTCAACTTCCGTCGCTTCAAACGGGTGTATTTCACCAATGTGAGTTTGTTGAAGAGTTTGGAGACGACGAGCCGCAAACAGAACAGGCTGTATGACATTCTCTTGTTGTGCCTCAGGTGTTTGAGTATCATCTTTCTGGTTCTGCTTTTTGCCGCTCCGTACATAAAGGACGAGGACAAGGCTTTGGTGGATAAAAAGGGTAATTGCGTGGTGGTGTTTGTCGATAATTCCTTTTCGATGGAAAATTCGGCAGATAAGGGCAGTTTGTTGGATGTTGCGAAGCAGAAGGCAAAGGACATCGTCATGCAGTATTCCGCTTTCGACGATTTTTGTCTGATGACGCAGGACATGGCAGGCAGACACAGGCATTTCGTTGACAGAGAGAGTTTCTTGGAGTTGTTACAAGAAGTAGAGATAACACCTTGCTCCCGTCCGATGAGCGAGATAAGGGAAAATGCTCATCGTTTCATCGAAACGGGTACCAAGGCTTCCAAGACATGTTTTTATATCTCCGATTTTCAGACCTCATGCTTCGATTCCGAAAATTTTTCCAAGGATAAAACGGAAGATGTGTTCGTTTCATTGAAAGCGGAAAATGCAAACAATGTGTTTATCGACTCTTTGTGGTTCGACAATGTGCTGTTCAAAGACGGCGGTGTGGCTGAATTGAACATAAGAGTGGTGAACGAAGCCGATAAGGCGGTGGAGAAACTGCCCGTGAAGTTGTTTGTGGAGAATAAACAGACGGCTGCGGTCAGCATGGATTTGAAAGAACACGAAAATTCGGTGATAAAGATGAGTTTCACTGTTCCTCACAGCGGTATATTGCAATCCAAGGTTGCCATATCGGACAATCCCGTTTGTTTCGATGACGATTTTTTCTTTACTCTGCTTGTTCGCAAAAGCACGGGGGTGTTGGTGATAAACGCTGCGGGAGAAAACAAATATCTCGACAGACTTTTGGGCAACGATACGGACATGGAGTTGACGAATATGAGGGCGGATAACATCGATTTCAGTCGTTTTGCCTACCAAAGCATTATTATTCTCAACGGTTTGAAGGAAATATCTTCCGGATTGTCCGCAGAATTGGCGGAATTTCTTTCAAGAGGCGGGTCTCTTGCCGTTATTCCGACGGAAGATATGGATTTGGAGAGTTATTCGAGGGCTTTGCCGGAGGCTCGTCTGCCGAAGTACGAAGCTTTGGTGCGGAAGAGCGAGAGGGTTGCCTCGATAGATACGGAGAATAAACTGTTCGAGGGGGTTTTTACTTCTGTTACGGATAACATGGAAATGCCCGAAGCAAGCAAATATTACTCCTTCGCCAAAGGAGCGGGCTGTGTGGCTCAGAGTATAATGAAATTTGCGAACGATGAGGACTTTCTGATTGTTTCTCCGCAGGGAAAGGGTGATGTTTATTTGTTTGCAACGGCTCTCGATGAACAATGGTGCAATATCGTCAATCAATCGCTCTTCGTTCCGCTTGTTTGGAATATGTGTGCGATAAGTCGGAAAACGCCTCCGGCGTATTACACCTTGGGAAGCGACCCTTTCATCGACCTTTCTTCTTATATGGCTTTGGATAATGAGGAGATTGTTCGGGTTGAAAGCAAGGAGGACGGTTCTTCCTTTATTCCTCAGATGTTGAAAAGAAACAGGCTTACAGGTCTTGCAATAAAAGATGCTGCGAAAAGGGCAGGCAATTATGACATACGCTTGCGAGACAGCCTCATCGGCGGCTTCTCATTGAATTATCCGCGTACGGAAAGCAGACTTGTGTTTTTGGACGAGGGGGATATGAAGAAGATTTTGAAGGAAAAGGGTATGGATAATGCGAAAGTGTTTCCCGCAAGCGGACTTGTGGAAATTCAATTCGCAAAAAGCGGTATGGGCTTTTCGTTCTCCACCCTGCTCATAATCCTTACGCTGATGAGCATAGCGGGTGAAATATATGTATTGTACAGATTAAAGAAAGGTTGAAATGAAAGGCAGCGGAAAGATTTGCTTGGTGCTTATATTGTTCTGCCTCGGGCTTTCCATGCAGGCAAATGCCGATGAGACGGACAGCGTACGGCATTGGTCTGTCAAGAACAGCATCATATCGAGTGCGGAACAGACTTCTTTGAGTAACTGGTCGGCAGGTGGTTTCAGTTCTTTTGCTTTCTCCAATTTTTACAAGGGCTTTTTCAACTTCAAGAAGAACAAAGTGCAATGGGATACGGGCGTGGAGTTGGCATACGGCATGATTTGGCAAGACAAAACGGGCAACGGCTTTTCGGATAAGGAAAACAAGTTCCAGAAAAGCGATGACAAGATAGAGGTGAACTCCGTATTCTCTTATAAGATGTACGGTAATTGGAATTACAGTGGTTTGATGAACCTGAAAAGTCAATTCGACGAAGGTTTCAAGGACGATAAATTGATTGCAGCCCCCTTCTCTCCCGTCATTCTCACTTCTTCACTCGGACTCGAGTACAAACAAAAAAGTTTTTCTCTGCTTTTGTCCGTTTTGACGGGAAAGACAACCATCGTGGAGGACAACAGATTGGTGGGAAACAAGATTTTCGGTTTCGAGGAAGAAGATCAAAAGGCTTTATTCTCCCTCGGCTCTTACGCGAAGTTCCTTTTCCAAAAAGATGTCTTCAAAAACGTGAACCTGATTGTCAAATTGGATTTTTATTACGACTACAACAAATCATCGCTTCTTGACACCGATATAAGCACGGAGGTGTTCGTAAACATGAAGATAAACAAGTATCTGACGGCTTTCGTGAGTTTTCAAGCCATAATGGACAAGGACTTCAATTCGACGCTGCAATATAAGGAGAGGATGGGCTTCAGTATTCCGATAAACTTCTAAGGTTCAGGCGTTGTGGTCGAAGATATTCATCTGTTTGGGTGAAAACAAATCCAATTGGTTGGCTGCTTCTTCCGGCAGGGGTGCCAAAGCCTCCGAAAGGTAGGAATGAATTATTTTTTTGATTGCAAGATTCGGGCTTATCTTATTTGCCGCACAATATCGCATAAGCAGCAATTCGTCTCTTTGCGAAAGATTTATCTGATAGTTTCTTTTGTCGGTTTTCTTTGTGCGTTTTGTTTTCTTTTCCTCCATATACGTGTTTCTGTCTGCACCAAGCGTTGAAACAGATGTTGTTTTCAGTTGCCAAAGGTAGCGATTTTATGCGATATAAGTGCTATCTTTGCACGATAAAAATGCAATCTGACAACAAGATGAGTTTATACGAGAAATTGAAAGACCGGAAAGACGGCTTCTTCCTTATGGCAGGTCCATGCGTGATTGAGGACGAGAGAATGCCTTTTGAAATAGCGGAAAGATTGGTCGATATCACAAAACGCTTGGGCTTGGAGTTCATATTCAAAGCCTCCTACCGCAAAGCCAATCGCTCACGTCTGGATTCCTTTACGGGTATAGGCGATGAGAAAGGCTTGAAAATATTGGGAGAGATAAGAGAAAAATACAATATTCCGGTCGTTACGGATATTCACTCTGCCGAAGAGGCGGAAATGGCAGCCCGTTTCGTCGATGTAATTCAAATTCCGGCTTTTCTGTGTCGCCAAACCGATATATTGGTTGCCGCTGCCAAGACGGGTAAAGTGGTGAACATAAAAAAAGGACAGTTCCTCTCGCCGGAGGCTATGCGGTTTGCCATGGATAAAGTGGCTGATTCGGGAAATGAAAAGATTGTTCTGACAGACAGAGGAACGATGTTCGGCTATCATGATTTGATTGTGGATTTTCGTTCCATTCCGATAATGAAATCATTCGGCGTTCCCGTTGTCATGGACATCACACATTCGTTGCAACAGCCCAATCAAAGCTCGGGGATAAGCGGAGGAATGCCCGAAATGATAGCTTCCATTGCAAAAGCCGCCATTGCAGTCGGTACAGACGGCATATTCATGGAAACTCACCCCGACCCGAAAAAAGCGAAAAGCGATGGAGCCAACATGCTTCCCCTATCGGAAGTGGAAAACCTGCTTTCCACATTATTGAAAATAAGAAAAGCTCTGGCATAAAAGAAAGCAGGCATCGAAATCCGTCGCAATCCCCCGATACTCCGGAGGAACATTACTGCCGATAAAGAAGAGTTGCCATTAAGTTCGGCTCATTGCAGTTTTGAATATCATAGAATGTAATGCACCAAAACAAAAGATAAATGGAGAGGCGTGCCTGTGGTATCGGTACGCCTCTCCATTTATCGAATTATTTGTCTTTATCCGACAATAAGTGCTTTCATATCGAGCATTTCTCCATTTACAAAGCAAGCATTACTTTCGTATAATCTTTCTTCGCATTATTCCATTATCCGTACTCAGTTCGAGAATATAAAGTCCGTTATCAAAGTCCGACAAATCGACAGAAGCATTACAAGAACTTATCTTCGCCTCAATCATCTTTACTCCGAACAAATCGAAAACGGACAAACGCCTGATAAGAACCGACGAATTTATAAACAACAGCCCATTCGTCGGGTTGGGATAGACTTCCCAATTCGCCATATTCTCCACCTCATTCAACCCGCTCAGCGGGGTATAGCAATCTGTTATGTTTTCATCAAAAGAATAATCTCTGTACAAACACGCTCCGTCATATTCATAGCATCTCAAATGCACAATCGGTTCGGGGTCTATTTCCGCCATTCTGCTTTGCCAATCGATCAGCAAACCTTCATTTGTTCCAATACCCTCAATCCAGCATGCAACAGGCTTTTCATGGTTTGCCACTTCATAGGCTATATGAAACAATCGTCGCTGAACGCCCTCATAAACAACCATCTCCACTTCCTTGACTTTGAACAAACCCAATTCGCTCAAAGCTCCTGCTCTGAATGTATCTCCTTCCGAAAGAGAAAAGTCATATTGTAAATATTCCTCACCGGCAATCGGCTTATAAAAGACCTGCCGTTGTTCATTCTCCCTGATTCCTCCCACGAATACGGCATTGTCCTTATCGAAGGACGCACTCTGAAAACCATACACCTTTTTATAGCTTTTACCATTTATCACGGTATCCTCATTCACAAGAGCATTTCGACTGTAAATATACTCTTCATGAGAAAAGCCGCTTCTTTCGTCAATCGTCCAAATTTGCAAACCCTCCTTAACCAAGGGAATATACTACTGTGCCATCAAAGGAAAGGCAAGGAAGAAAACCGATAATATAAAACCAATCTTTTTCATAGTACAAAAAGTATTACTAACAGACTTTTTATTTCACCTCCTCTATGCTTATTATTTCAGCCTCTGCAACATCAATAACCGTTGCTATCATATCAATAGGCGTTGATAGTTCTCTGCGATTGAACTTCACGTTAACCTTGACAGAATCTTTGTTGCCGAGAACTTTTTCTGCCTTGTCTGGATTACAAACGAAGTATGTACGTGCATTTACTGAATTGTTCTCCAATTTGTAAAAACAATACCAACCGGCATAATCGCCGTCTGTGATCTTACGTAACTCGCAATCTTTAAGTTCAACATTCAAATCTGTTACTTCTGTAGAGCAATCGGTGCAATCCCTTTCTTCATCTTGACAGGAACCGAGCAGCGTCAGTCCTGCAAGAAGCAATCCTGTTATCGACAGAATCGCGTATTTACTTTTTATCTTCATATTTGTAAATATTATCGTTTTGTTTATTTGCTGTGATTGCCCCGTATTGTTATCGGATAAGGGTTGTCGGAGTGTACGGGAAAACTGCGGCAACCCTCCGTTTGCTCAAATTGTTTTTCCCGATTTGATAAATCCTTTCGGAAACGTAAAGACTTATTTTCATGCTTGTTGCAATTCGATTTGCGTGCAAATATACGGATTATTTTCATACAAGCATACTTTTGAACAAGAAAACGCAATTTCCAATGCTGAAATTTTCATATTACATCGTTCCGAACTGCCTTTACAATGCCCGACGAGAGTTTCCAATTCTCCACGCCCCTGCCCGCACTCTCGTTTTTCCTCTTTCTATCCGTGTTCACCGGGTACCACTTCCTCTTTACATTATTTATTTCTTTCTAACTCTTGCTTACGATGTTTTCCTAATTGAAAAGCAAGAAAGTAAAATCGATAAGTCAGTGGGATTTTCTCTGTGTTTTGAGGTGATTTCAGACCGAAACGACATCTTTCGAGAAACGAAATAAAGCTTCATGGACAAAAAGTGCCGTTTTTTCGGAAGAAAACGAAGTCTTTTGACTCGAAAAACGAAGTTTTAGCACCGCTAACTCTTCGTTTTCTTGAAAAAAGACGGCGTTTTCCGACCACCAAAACGCCGTCTTTTTCCGGTCGTTCTTCGATACATTTACAAACAGCTGAAATACAATTCACTATCAAGCCATAAAATACTCGGAAAATTTCAGAGTCCATGACTCTTATCGGATTTTTCGTAAACCACGAAGTTAAAGACTTTGAAAATCGTTAATTTAGAAGGGTTACAGGAGAGTAGAAATGATAAAGAATGTAAAGAGCGTAAAGGTAATGAATGTAGAGTGGTTCACGAACACGGATAACGCAAATTGAAAGTATGCTCTCCACTTTTTCCTTGACTGTAAACTTGAAACTGAGAAAAATTCATACTTTTGCAGCAATAAATAAAGCAGTAACAAGTAATCCACGGCTTATGTACACAGGAGATGTTTTGAAACCGATACGCATTCCAGATAATGTAACAGTAATCGAAGGTTATGTGTTTGAAGGTTGTTCCCTTTTGCAATCGATAATTATTCCCGATGGGGTAACTGAAATCGGAGATTGTGTATTCTATGGTTGCTCCTCCTTACAGTCTATCGTTATTCCGGATAGTGTAACAGAAATCGGAATCGGAGCATTCTGGGACTGTTCTTCTTTGCGGTCGGTGGAAATTCCCAAGAATATGAAAATAGAATACGATATATTTCCAGAAACTGCAAAAATTATTCGGAGATAATTATAGTAAGTCATTTTTGTTGTCTATTTTGTCGTATCGTGCATAGATAAGTAAGGACGGATGGGGTGATTTGAAGTCACCTCATCCTTTTGCTTTTTATAGCCTATACTTTTTCTTCCCTATTTTCCAAGAGATTTGAACATCTTGGTAATGCACTTTTTCTTCTGCTCCATGTTCGGGTGAACATAGAGGTTGAGGGTTGTGGTGATATTGGCATGACCGAGCAACACACTTACGGTCTTGTAGTCGCAGTTGCTCTCAATGCAGCGTGTAGCAAAACTGTGGCGCAGTCCGTGGTATTTCAGCCGAGGAATATCAAGACGCTTCATCAGCCGATGATAGTAATTGCGGTAGGTTCGTGGCTCTGTCGGCTTCTCTTCGTTGGTCAACACATAAAAGTCCTCGTTTACCACCTTTTTCAGTGGTTTCACCATAGCCAAAAGTTCCTTGTTCATCGGTATCTCACGGCAAGAGTTCTTTGTCTTGGGCGTGTTGATGACCAACTCTGTGTACTTGCGCTCGCCCTCCACCATGTAGATGCGTTCAATGGTGCGGTTTACGGTGATAGTGCCGTTGTCGGTGTTGATGTCCGACCATTTCAAACCACAAATCTCTCCGATACGCAAGCCTGTGGTCAGACTGATATAGATACCAAGGTTGCGGAATGTGAAGTTCTGTTTGATAAAATCGAGGATCTTCTTGTGGTGTGCCACCGTCAGCACCTCAATTTCCTTGTTGGTCTCTGTCGTGGGGTACTTGATGTCCCACTCGCAATAGTTCATCCATTCGTTCTTTACTCCGAACTTCATCACCATTTTCAGGACAATCAAGATGTCCTTCACCGTTTTGATGCTGAGTCCGCCATTCAGTTTCTGCAAGACGAACTCCTGCACAAGTTTCTCACTCAGAGCCTCACAATCGCCAAACGATGGCAGAATGTGATTCTCCAAAATTAACACATAAGCAGCGTATGTAGACTGCTTAACGTAGCGTTGCTTGTCTGTTTTCCAAGCCAACGCAATTTCTCTAATTGTTTTTGTTGTCATTGTAATCCTTAATTTTGAAGGTGTACATAATAATTAGAGAAAATAGACCTCTGATGTCCCAAAT
>SAMEA104315430__coassemble_462_pt1 | contig 17673 bp, 16 predicted proteins | sample SAMEA104315430__metabat2_low_PE_047 | metagenome-assembled genome bin SAMEA104315430 (sample SAMEA104315430) | gut metagenome | biome: Monkey gut; feature: monkey-associated habitat; material: faeces | place: China | collected 2013
TCATACGAGCCAAGTTGTAGGTCGTAGGGTTCTTCTCCTGTCCGAAAATCTCGTTGGCATGACCGATGCTCGCAGCACGGAGCAACAACGAGCCACTGCCACAAGTAGGGTCATAGACATTGCGCAGACGAGCGTGACCTATGGTTACAATCTCTGCCAAGATACGGCTCACTTCCTGAGGTGTGTAGAACTCGCCAGCTTTCTTGCCGGCACCTGCGGCAAATTGGCTAATCATATACTCGTAGGCATCACCGAGAATGTCAATCTCTTGCGATGCTTCCACACCAAAGTCAATATCATCAAGTGCAAGAAGAACATTGCTGACCAAAGTATTCTTGTCATCGGCAGTCTTGCCCAATTTTGGTGAAGCAAGGTCAATGTCAGAGAATAGACCTCCAAAGTCTTCTTCGCTGTCCTGTCCAAGGGTACTGTCCTCAATACGTTTCAATGAGCGTTCAAGCATCGGCAGAATATTCTCCTTTTTCTTAATGCTCTCAATGACAGACGAGAACAGGAAGTTTGGTTCTATGAAATAACCGATGTTCTCCAAACATTCGGTCTTTACACCCTCTTGCAGTTCTTCAACATCAGTGTCTTTCTCCATTGCCCATAGTTCCTTGAACGTGACTTCATCATCTACCAATGCATCATTGGCGTGTTTCTCTATCTTCTCCGACAAATACTTGTAGAAGATAAAGCCAAGGGTGAAGTACATGAAGTCGCTTGCCGACATATTGCCACGCAGTTTGTTTGCGACTTCCCAAAGTTGGTCGCGGAGTTTCTGTTGCAGTTCTTCGCTCATATCGTTATTTCTTTTTTATCTTTTGTTTATTCCCAACTGAATGTTCTTATGATAGAACGCAATTTATCAAGTATTCTTGTCAATGTCTTACGCTTTTTTATCAATCCCAAGTGTTTCTCTTTCAATGCTTCTTGTATGATTTCCAGCTGTTCCTTTTGCAAGTAGTCATATTCGGAGAGATAATGATTGAGAACGGAAGCATCCAAATCTTCATCCTTGGCAAGCGTGTTGATAGCATTGTTACGCTCGGTGGCGATGTAGTTGTTCAACCGTTCTTCGAGGTCGCTTGTACCGTCAGCCTTTTGCTTGCGAGCCATGAAGTTGTCACGGTCATCATCCACATTTTTCCGGATAAATCCGTCGATGAGCTTTGCCTTACTGCGAAGTTCGGCATCCTTTATCATCGTGTCGATGATGTGCTTGCGCTTCTCGGAATAATCCTCGCTGTACGGATTGAGGTCTGCAATCAACTCCAAGATATATGCAACATTGATAATGTCGCTATGCAGGAGTTCCAAGCAAAAATCTATATCTCCCATACCATTAGCTTCTTCACGAGGGTCTGGCTCGCCAACCATGCTGGGGTCTTCCTTTGGAACTTGATAATCTTTCTTTGGCTCATCATTTTTAACAGCAAACGAATCGTATATGTCCAGATACTTACTACGGAAATCCATAAACTGCTGTTCTGTCATTCCGAGGTCGGGAGCATCTTCCTCAAATTCGTCATAAACCTGTATTTCAGCGTGTTTCTTGATGATGTCACGGAAAGCAAGAACAAACTGTTTCTTGTCGTTCTCACTCTGCAAATAGTCCACATAGTGCGGTTCGGGATAATGCTCCAAGAAGTTCTTTGTCAATTCTTGATAGTTCTTCTTGACATCATCAAACGGTGGACGCACAATAGCTTCAAGATTATTGCTGTTGCTGAAAAGTTTTATGGCCTCGTCTACCTTGCTTTTCAAATCACGGAAGCAAACCACCTTACCGAAACGCTTCTTCTCGTTCAGCACACGGTTGGTACGGCTGAACGCTTGCAGCAAACCGTGATACTCCATGTTTTTGTCAACATAGAGAGTGTTGAGTTTCTTGCTGTCAAAGCCTGTGAGAAACATTCCTACAACCAAGCAGAGGTCGAGAGGCTTCATATCAGCTTTCTTTTTCTTCATGCGGAGGTTGATGTCATCGTAATATGCACGGAAATTTTCTGTTGTGAAACTCGTTCCATACATATTATTATAGTCATTCATAATGGCTTGCAGCTCGTCTGCCTCACCTGTACTGTCGCTCACATAGCCACCAGTGTTCATGCCTGTCTGCTCGTCATCTTGGCTGCTGTTGGCTGCGTATGTGAAGACCGCACCTATCCTTATCTTCGGATTGAGGCTTTTGAATATCTTGTAGTAACGGATAAGCATCGGCACTGACTGCACGGCAAACAATGCGTCAAACTCTCCGTCGAATGTTGACTTATTGAAATTATTAAGGATGAATTTGGCTATCTCCGTCATGCGGTCTTGGTCGGCATTGTCCACATCCTCATTGCCGTGGTAATACTCCACAAGGAAACCAAGAACGTTTTCGTCGGCAATAGCATCCTTGATAAGATACTTGTGAAGGCAGTTACCAAAGATTTCCTTTGTGGTATGTCCGTCCACAGCATTCTCTACAAAGATAGGCGTACCAGTAAAGCCGAATATCTGTGTGTTGTCGAAGAACTTCACGATGTTCTTGTGGCAATCTCCGAAATGGCTTCGGTGACATTCATCGAAGATCATCACGATGCGATAATGGCGTATTTCCTCAATACGGCTGCTGTACCACTGCTTGCTGACAGCGGCATTCAGCTTCTGTATGGTTGTAATGATAATCTTTGAGTTGCTGTGCAGACGCTTCACCAACTCATCCGTGTTGTCGGTGCTGTCAACGGCACCAGGCTCAAAAGCCTCGTATTCGGCTTGCGTCTGTGTGTCAAGGTCATGGCGGTCAACCACAAACATCACCTTATCCACATCATCCAACTCAGAAACGAGTTGGGCTGCCTTGAATGATGTCAAGGTCTTGCCGGCACCTGTTGTATGCCATATATAACCATTGTCGTTGGAGTTTTCAACACGGTCAAGTATCTTCTCCACCGCATAGAACTGATAAGGACGAAGCACCATCAGGCACTTGTCACCCTCATGCAATACGATGTACTTGCCTATAATCTTGCCCAACGTACACTTGTCGAAGAACATAGTGGCAAACTTCTCCAAGTCGTTGAAAGGCACATTGGCTGCATCCGTCCAGTTGAAAGTAAACTTATATCCGCTATTCGGATTGTTGACAAAATAGCGAGTGTTCACGCCATTGGATATGACGAACAACTGGATATAGTCGAACAATCCATGAAAGGAAGTCTTGTGATAGCGTTGTATCTGGTTGTATGCCTGTTTCAGTTCCACACCTCTACGCTTCAATTCAATCTGAACCAAAGGCAAACCATTGATGAGTATCGTCACATCATAACGACACTTCTTTCTGCCCTCAACCGTAATCTGGTTGGAAACTTGAAACTCGTTTTGACACCAATGGGTACGGTTCAAGAACTCCACCCACAGGCGTTCACCTCTTTCCAGTTCAAGAGGAAAGAGGTCACGCAGTTTCTTTGCCTTTTCAAAGCGAGTGCCACCTTCTAGATAGATTAGTATCTTCTCAAACTCAGCCTCCGTAAACTCCGTGCGACCAAGTTCCTCCAATTTCTTCTTGTTGTGCTTCTCCAACTGTTTTTTGAAATTGGCAGACAGGTTCTTTTCCTCCTCAATATGAACATAGTCGTAGTTCATCTTTTGAAGAGTATCTATAAGTCCTTTTTCGAGGGCTGCTTCACTTTGTACTGACATATCTTTATTTCCTAAATTCCGCAACACTACAATTTAATCTTTTTCATAAGCACACCTGAGCAACAAAAAGTTGTTCAGGATTTTGCCATGATTTAGTGTTGAAATTAAATCAAACAAATCTTCAACAGACATGGCGAAAATACAAATAAAATCGGAGAAAGTCACTCCTTTTGGAGGAATATTTGCAATCATGGAACAATTTGACGCTCTTTTGTTAAAGACAAATAGACTCTACTTTGGGACTGCGTAGCAAAGTCTGCGGTTACCAATACAGCGAGATATTCCGCTTCTTGATGTGCGTATATTTCTGCGGCGGCTCATGTGTTGAAGATGTGACGACCCACTTGATGAAGCACCTGTCCTTGCACCCAACCCTCCACACCTGCAGTGCAGACACCATACTGCGAGCTATAGAGGAACTGACCGTTGACAACACGACAGACACATCAACTTCCGGAAAACAATACGACTTCAATACGGCGACACAATGAATAAACTGTTGATCAACACCTTGCTTGCAACAGGACAACTAATGCACTTATAGGTGTATTTTGATCAACTACTATAAGTCAAGTGCAAGAAATGTCGTGGAATTCTACAATCTTCTGGGTGGCAAGGAACGTTTCTTTGATGTCATGAACAACGGATTTGGTTGGAATCGCCTGCCAAAATCGTTTATGGCACAGAACACCGTCTTCATGCTTATGACAGCCCTCATAAGAAACTTCTACAAAGCTATCATGCAGAAATTGGACACAAAGAAGTTTGGCTTGCGTACAAGTAGTCGCATCAAGACTTTTGTCTTCAAATTTATTTCTGTTCCTGCAAAATGGGTTAAGACATCACGCCAGCATGTGCTGAACATTTACACTGAAAATTATGCGTATGCCAAACCATTTCAAACAGACTTTGGATAAGCATGGTTTCTTTGTGGAATATATGCGTATTGCTTCAAGTCGCTTTATGTGGTAAGGGTATTATTCTATAACCTGTGCCGGCTTCTTTGACTTAGGTAGATTTCTTCTTTTTCTGGCAAAACCTCCTTACCCTCGGAAGGTACGGAGCGGAGGTTTATCTGTCGAAATTCAAGTAAAGAATTACTTCGAGACAGAGTTGTGAACAAAGAACGATGTGAAATGATGTAAGGAGAGTGTGTGCGGTAATGTTGCGGTCTCTCCTATTTTGTTTGCGGGCGGCGGACGTTTTTCGACCAATCGCCGTTTCCGTGATTGCCGTATGAGATTTTATTCGTACTTTTGCGAGTTATAGACTGTATCCTTGCTTATGCTTTTGGACGAATTGAATGAACAACAACGTGTGGCGGCTGCTCAGTGTGAGGGGGCTGTCATGATTGTTGCGGGAGCGGGTTCCGGTAAGACCCGTACATTGACTTACAGGGTGGCTCACCTTTTGGAATGCGGTGCATCGCCTTACTCTATTTTGGTTTTGACCTTTACTAACAAAGCCGCCAAGGAGATGAAGGAGAGAATTGTTTCCTTGATCGGCGATAAGGCCAAAGCTATTCTTATGGGTACTTTTCACTCCGTGTTTGCGAGAATTTTGAGATTGGAGGCGGAGAAGTTGGGCTATGTGAAAAACTTCGTCATCTACGATACTTCCGACAGCAAGTCGCTTTTGAAATCCATCATCAAGGATATGGGCTTGGACAACAAGATATATAACATTTCCTACGTTGCAGACCGCATTTCCAAGGCGAAGAGTTCTCTTGTCTCGGCGGCAGAGTATATGGAAGATGTGGCGTTTCGTTCTGAGGATGCTGTGGCTGGCAAGCCTGCAATGGCGGAAGTGTTCGTGGAATATGAGAAGCGGTTAAGGAAGAACATGGCTATGGATTTCGATGACTTGCTTTTCAATATGTACAGATTGCTGCGAACGGCTCCCGATGTGGCAGAGAAATATAAGCAGCGGTTTCGTTATATAATGGTTGACGAGTATCAGGATACGAACCATGCCCAGTATGCGATTGTGAAGGCTTTGGCTTCGAGGCATGGCAATATCTGTGTCGTGGGTGATGATGCCCAAAGCATATATGCGTTCAGGGGTGCGAACATTCAAAATATTTTGAAGTTCAAGAAGGATTACGATAATGTGCATCTCTTCAAGTTGGAAAGGAATTACCGTTCGACGGGCAATATCGTGAATGCTGCCAATTCGGTTATTGAGAAGAATATCGACCAAATAAAGAAGACCGTATGGACAGACAATCCGGAAGGCAGCAAAATCGAGTTCCGTTCCTTGGAAAGCGATAAGGCGGAGGCGGAGTTCGTTTGCAGCAAGATAAAACAGAAGATGACGGAAGGTTGTGCATACAGCGATTTTGCCATATTATACAGAACAAACAGTCAATCGAGAGCTTTTGAAGACGCTTTGCGTTTGAAGAATATTCCGTACAGGCTTTACGGCGGTACGTCTTTTTATGCGAGAAAGGAAATCAAGGATGTGTTGGCTTATATGCGTTTGGCGGTCAACAATAAGGACGATGAGGCTTTTGAAAGGATTGTGAATTATCCTGCAAGGGGTATCGGACAAACCACCATGGACAGGTTGCACATCGCTGCCGGAGCTTTGGATTGTTCTTTGTTCGATGCGGTTTATGCAACCAACCTTTCCGACTACGGTTTGACCTCCTCGGCTGTTGCTAAGTTGCGGGATTTCTGTGCCATGATAGGAGCTTTTTCTTCTTTGCTTTATACGGATAATGCCTTTGAGTTGGGCGAGAAAATCATCAAGCGAAGCAGAATAATTGAAGCCTTAAAAGCAGAGAATATTCCAGAGAACAAAGACAGGGTCGAGAACATCGAGGAGTTGCTTGCCGCCTTGCAATCGTTTACGGAGGCGGAAGAGGAGAATATAATAGACGAATTGACGGGCGAGGAGATTTCCGTGGAGAGCAAGACCTTGGATGTCTTTCTGCAAAGGATTTCCCTGTTGACCGATTCTGATAAAGAGGAGGACGATACGAACTGCGTAACCCTTATGACGATACATTCTTCCAAAGGATTGGAGTTCGAGCATGTGTTCATCGCAGGAATGGAAGAGAATTTATTCCCATCGACCTTGAGCCTTGCTTCCAGAACGGAGACAGAGGAAGAAAGGCGTTTGTTCTATGTTGCCCTGACCAGAGCGAAACAAAGCGTTACGCTCAGCTGTGCCACGATGAGATATAAATACGGGCAAATCATCTTTTCGGAAAAGAGCAGGTTCATCGATGATATAGACAAACAATATTTGGATTGTCCGAATGGCAAGAGGCAACTGCCGACATTCGGAGGCGAAAAGCCTAAGAAGACTTTACCTGTCTTTGAAAGCAAACGCAAGCCTATCACAAGCCTCAAAAGCAATCTTTATACCAAGAAAGCGGAACGAAGAGAAGAAAATGCAAACGAGTTCACCGAGTCGGCAGAATGCGTAGTCGGCGAAGAGGTTTACCATAATAAATTCGGCAGAGGAAGGATAATAAGCATGGAAGGCAAGGGAGCCGACAGCAAAGCCGTTGTCGATTTCGTAGATAACGGAGAGAAAACTTTGATTTTGAAATTCGCAAAACTGAAAAAGTACACGAAATGAAATATAACACACAGAGAGAAAAATTAACCATACCGGAATACGGTCGCAACGTGCAGAGCCTTGTCGATTACGCCTTGACGATAGAGGACAGAGAGAAAAGAACGGCTTTTGCGGGGATAATCATAAACGCCATGGCTCAGGTCAATCCTTCCGTCAGGGAATTGAGCGATTACAAGCATAAACTATGGGATCATTTGTTCATCATATCGGACTATCGTTTGGATGTGGATTCCCCCTACCCCAAACCGGTGAAAGAGGAATTGGATTCCAAACCCGAGAGATTGAGTTATAAGAGCTCCTTGATACGCTTCCGTCCATACGGTAAATTGATAGAAAACGTAATTGATAAGGTTATCACCATGCCGGAGGGCGATGAGAAGAACGCACTCATAGGAATGATAGCCCAATACTTGAAGAAGGCTTACCTGCAATGGAACGTGAACAGCTGCGATGACGAAGTGATTTTGAAACACTTCGAGCAGTTATCCCATGGACAGTTGAAATTGCAGGAAGACTTCAAACTCCTCAGCACGAAAAGGCTTTTGAACAATCATTCGCAAGTAAAAGGCAAAAATCACCCTCAACAAGGCAACAGGAAAAAGATAAACAACAGACAGAAAAAATAAAGCATGAGTTCTTTCGAGATAACAGGCGGCAAAATTCTCAACGGAGAGATAGTACCGCAAGGAGCAAAAAACGAAGCCTTGCAAGTGATTTGTGCGGTTTTGCTGAGCGATGAAGAGATAACCATAGAAAACGTACCGAACATAAGAGACGTAAACAAGCTGATAGAACTCTTGGAGTATCTCGGCGTAAAGGTACACAAACCTGCCGCAGACACTTACACCTTTCAGGCAGACAAAGTGGATATAGACCGTATTTACACGGAGCGTTACTCGCAGATGGCTTCGTCTCTGCGTGGTTCCATAATGTTGGTGGGTCCCATGTTGGCACGCTTCGGCAAAGCCCACATTCCTACGCCGGGCGGCGATAAAATCGGCAGAAGACGATTGGATACACACTTCTCCGGATTCGAGAAACTGGGCGGACATTTCACCTATTCGCCCGAAAACAGAGCGTACGAAGTGAAATGCGACCGCTTGAAAGGTTGTTACATGCTTTTGGACGAGGCTTCCGTTACGGGAACTGCCAACTTGGTCATGGCAGCCTGCATGGCGGAAGGAACGACAACCATATTCAATGCAGCCTGCGAGCCGTATCTTTTCCAGCTCTGCACAATGCTCAACAATATGGGAGCGAAAATATCCGGTGTCGGCAGCAACCTGCTCACCATAGAAGGCGTCGATTCGCTCAAAGGTTGCAAACACAGACTTCTTCCCGACATGATAGAGGTCGGAAGTTTCATAGGACTTGCCGCAATGACCCGTTCGGATATAACAATCAAGCAGGTCAATGTAAAACAACTCGGAATCATTCCAGACACATTCAGAAAGCTCGGAATCGAAATAGAGGTCAAGGACGACGATTTGCACATTCCGCAACAAGACATCTACGAGGTGGAAAAATTCGTAGATGGTTCCATAATGAGCATATCCGATGCCCCATGGCCTGGCTTCACTCCGGATTTGATAAGCATAGCTTTGGTTGTGGCGACACAGGCAAAAGGCAGCGTCCTCATACACCAAAAAATGTTTGAAAGCCGCTTGTTCTTCGTCGATAAACTGATAGACATGGGAGCTCAAATCATTCTGTGCGACCCGCACCGTGCAACAGTCATAGGTTCCGAAAGAAAATACCCTTTGAGAGGTGTACGCATGGTCTCTCCCGATATAAGAGCCGGCGTAGCCTTGCTTATCGCCGCCCTATCGGCAGAAGGCACAAGCATAATAGACAACATCGAACAAATAGACCGCGGTTATCAGGACATAGACATTAGATTGAACAAACTCGGAGCAAACATCAGAAGATTGTAAAAAGGAACGAAATGGATACAAGCATATACTTCAAACCCGTCGATACGGAACGTTTGGGCTTGAACACACTCGAAGACGACTGTCTCGCCAAGACGATAAACACAAACAGTCTCTCCCGACCTTTCAAAGGGGATTTGCAAAACATCGTGGCAGACATGGCGATAATAGGCGTGGGAAACAGCGAAGCCGATGAAGCAACAGAGCAAACCTATTCGGCAGATACGATAAGGAAAGAGTTCTACAAGCTCAAACAACACCGCAAACGTATTAAAATTATCGACCTCGGCAACCTGCAAAGAGGCAAAACACGCAACGATACCTATTCCGCTTTGGCAGAAGTATGCAGTACCCTCTTCCAAAACCGAATCATACCCATCATCTTGGGAGGCGACAACGACATGGCGGCAGGAAACTACAAGGCATACGAACAAATAGGACAGATAATAAACATCTTCAACCTCGACAGCAAGTTCGACTTCAAGGATTTGAACGCCGAGATGAGCGTGGACAACTATCTGACCTACATTTTCTGCAACCAACCGAACTATCTCTTCAACTACACCCATGCAGCCTACCAGACATACCTCGTGGCACCGGAAGTCATAGATCTGATGCACCAGATGAAATTCGAGATATACCGTTTGGGCGAAATACAAAACCAAGTCGAACAAACCGAACCGCTCATACGCAACGCCGATATGTTGATAGCCGACATAGGAGCAATCAGAGCCTCCGACTCCCCTTGCAGCGACAATCCGCACGGCCTCTATGGCGAGGAGTTTTGCAAGATACTCAACTTCGCAGGCATGAGCGACAAACTTACCTCGGTAGGAATTTACAACTACGACGAAAAAAAAGACAACAACCGCCGCACTGCCCAAATCATATCGCACGCCCTCTGGTACTTCATTGAAGGATACAACTGGCGAAAGAACGATTTCCCATACAAAGACACCAAGAACTACTACAAGTTCAGCGTTCTCATGCCCAACGACATGACCATCATCTTTTTCAAAAGCAAAAAAAGCGAACGATGGTGGATGCAAGTCTCCTGCCCGGGTGAAATGCAGGAAAAATACCTCCGTCATTTCCTTGTGCCTTGCACCTTCAACGATTATCAAGAAGCCATGGAAGGAAGAGTACCCGAAAGGTGGCTCTTGGCATACAACAAACTCAACCTGTAACGCTAAAGAAAAAAATCAGAACGGCTGTTCTCCTCAACGGGCAGCCGTTTTAATTTGCTGAATTCCACTCACAAATGCAACTTATCGGTTAGACCATTTGTTATGGTCGCAAAATTAGCGAAAAAATATTCAAGAGGAGTTAGAAAGCCGAGCTTTTTCTTGGTCTATTGTTCAATCTGTTCTGAATGAAAGAAATGTCTTCATCGGTCAAATCCTCAAACGATGAACCCTTCGGCAGATATTGTCGTATAAGTCCGTTCATATTTACCTTTGCGCCGTCCGTGAATTACAATACGACATCCGATGAATGAGAAAAGGCTTTACCGATACAAGATTAACGTTATAAAGGACATGAAGGTCGTAAAGGTCGAATATGAAGACCAAAACGTATTGATAATAGACGACCTTGCGAACCTCTCCGATGGAGATGCAGCAAGGCCGGACTGCATCATGGTGTTCCTATGACGAAGCGGAAGCATTTACTCTTTTTCACCGGTTCAGAACTGCATGTGGAGGGTAAATCCCATGCTTTTGCCATCGGCGAAAGGGCTGATTGTGCCGGTAACGGCGGGTTTGCGGAAGAGGTTGAGGCGTTTTTGCAGAAGTTGTTTGAGGTACGGGGCGAAGAGAATGGCGAGGCGGGCGGACAGTATGCCTATGCCTGCTCCGCAAACTACGTCTCCGAACCAGTGTTTGTTGTTGTAAATCCGTCCGAACCCCACCGTGGCAGCGAGGGTGTAGGCTGCAATGCCGTAAAGGGGTGAAGCGTCCCTGTAATAGTGCCTTACGAGTTCGGCTGATACGAATGCGGTGGCTGTATGTCCCGATGGAAAGGTATTGAATGCCGAGGAGTCCGGACGCAGTTGGCGGAAGTTGTCTTTTATGCAGAGAACGGCTGAACCCATAAAGCCGTAGGCAAGGCTGAAAGAGAGAAGTCTGTCGGCAAGGTCTCCTTTTGCCTCCACTCTGCTTGCTTCCAAGGCAATGAAAGCGGTCGCAGGCATGAATTGTATGAAGTTGTCCGCTTTGGTGTTGCCGATATTGAGGCCTTGCACGCTGTTGCGTATATCCACATTGAGGGTTTGCAGCGGGCTGATGAAGTGAGAAAGCGAGCCGTATGCTATCAATGCCGTCGGTATGAGCAGAAAGGTCGCTTGTTTGCGGTTTTCCTTCATTGCGTCTTCGTCAAGGGTTTGCGAATGCAGGTTTCGGTGAAGAAGACAGGTTGCAAGGAGGATTATCATGGCATATACGGTTCGCTTTCTCTTCATTCGTGTTACGGTATCTTTGCTTTTATGTTTTCTTATCGGTCAGGGCTTTCGGTTTCATGCCTTTTGCCGTTGCAAAGATACATTTTTGTTTGTCATCACGGCTTTTTTGCCGACATCTTTTCGTGTTTGAGGCAGAGAAGAGAGGCTGTGAGGCAGAGCAATCCGCCAACTGTGAGTGTCAGGGAGCTGCTCAATGCCATATTTCCCAAGCCTACGAGCGGAGAAACTATTGCTCCCATCACAAATCCGCAACTTCCCAATGCCGCTGCTCCGCAACCGACATTTCCTCCGGCGGCGTCTAATGTCTTGGCATTGGAAACGGGTTGCAAAAGTCCGAAAGAGAACATGCAAATACAGAATGATGCTTCGACAAGTAATACATTTGTTTGCAAAAGCAGGCTTGCCATGCAGATAAGCGTGCTTGCGAATATGGAAATGCCGCCTGCCAAAAGGCTTACTCTGTCCGAGAGATGTGTTCCGAGCATACAACCTGCCGTTATGCCTATTGCATTGAGGGCAAAGCAGAGGCTGAATTGCATGGGACTGAGTGAGTAGATACTTTGCAGTATAAAGGGCGAGCAGGCTATGTATGCGAACAGAACCATGGAGGAAAACATGAATACGGAGAGATAAAGCAAATAGGTTTTGTTGCGGAAGAGTTTGGCGTATGCCGCAAAACTGCCGACAATACCGTGTTTGCTGCGTCTGTGCAGCGGAAGGCTTTCTCGCGTTCCTATTGCAAGCAGAAGCATAAGCAGTCCGTATGCCAACAAGACCGCAAAGATATTCTTCCATATGCCTACGCTCATTATAAACCCTCCCAAAACGGGTGCCAGAACGGGTGCTATACCGTTGACTGCCGATATCATACCGAGGAAACGCTTCAATTCCTTACCGGAATAGAGGTCTGCCGATATGCTTCTTGCGATGACTATTCCGCCGGAGGCACTCATGCCTTGGAAGAGGCGTGAGAGGTTGAAGAGGTGTACGCTCGGCGAGAGTATGCAAAGAATGGTTGTAAGGATAAAGAGAGCGAGTGTCAGCAAAAGGACGTTCCTTCTGCCGAAACGGTCGCTCACAGGACCGATGAACAGTTGCCCCGTTGCCAAGCCGAGCATGCTCATGGTAAGGCTCATCTGCACGAGAGCGTCGGGCGATTTGAAATAAGCCGCAAGAGAAGGCAATGCGGGCAAATAGAGGTCTGTCACAAAGGGTGCAAAGGCTGTGAGAAGCCCGAGGGTTATCAAGAGGTAATTTTGGGTGTTTTGTTTCTTTGAATTCATATTACGATTGTTTTGTTTCTTTGTCCGGCGTTCGTTATCTGCGTGGAAGAAAAGACCGGAACGCCGCTTCGGTTTTTCTTCATTTCGGTTTCGAGGGACGGTTTCCCCTATTGCTCCCGTGAAACAAGGTTTTGCTATCTTGTTCTGCAACTTGCGGACGGGATTTCCGCCATGCTGTTTTTGCAAAACTAAACATGGAAAAATCGCTTTGCCGTCTTATCGCCGGCAAAACGCCGCTTTATTGTCATCGAATCGGCGTAAGAAATTTTTCTTTCGGCAATTTATTCTTCACGATATGAAATATCGGGAATTCGCTTTGCCGTTACGCTCTTGCGTTTCTTGTTTCGGAGAAAATCGTACGGGAAACGGAGGAAAGGAAAAAGGTGTTCCTTTCGCGGAAATATCAATCGTAGAGAAGGCTCATGGCTTTTATTGCCAGAGCTTCGGTTCTTTCAAAGATGAAATGCTCGTTGTGGGTTACGCAGTTGTAGAAAATGCTTCTCAAATGTCTCATCGGAAATAAACGGGACGGGGTGTTGCCCCGCCCTGTTCCCATATCGTTAAATTGTTAAGGGTTTTATATTCTCGTGAATGAAGTTCGCAACCTGCGATACGTTTACCCTGTGCTGTTGCATGCTGTCGCGTTCTCTTATCGTAACGGTATCGTCCTCCAAAGTCTGCGTATCTATGGTTATACAGTACGGTGTGCCTATCGCATCTTGTCTTCTGTATCGTTTTCCTATCGCATCTTTCTCGTCATACTGCACAAGGTATTCCTGCCTCAACGTGTCGGCGATTTGTTGTGCCTTTTCCGGCATGCCGTCTTTCTTTACCAACGGCAGTATGGCTGCTTTGACAGGTGCCAACACTTTCGGAAGTCTGAGAACGACCCTTTGGGAACCGTCGGCAAGTGTTTCCTCCGTGTAGGCATGGGAGAAGACTGCAAGGAATGTTCTGTCCAATCCTATGGAAGTCTCTATGACGTATGGCACATAGCTTTCGTTCAACTCCGTATCGAAGTATTGGAGTTTCTTTCCGGAGAATTCCTGATGGCGTTTGAGGTCGAAATCCGTGCGGGAGTGAATGCCTTCCAATTCTTTGAAACCGAACGGGAACTCGAACTCGATGTCTGTCGCCGCATTGGCATAATGGGCGAGTTTTTCGTGATCGTGGAAACGGTATTTCTCTTTCGGTATTCCCAAAGCGAGATGCCACTTCATTCTTGTCTCTTTCCAATACTCGAACCACTTCATTTCCTCTCCCGGACGTACGAAGAATTGCATTTCCATTTGCTCGAATTCTCTCATTCGGAAGATGAACTGACGTGCAACGATTTCATTTCGGAAAGCTTTGCCTATTTGGGCAATTCCGAAAGGTATCTTCATTCTTCCTGTCTTCTGAACGTTGAGATAGTTGACGAATATTCCTTGTGCCGTTTCGGGACGCAGGTATATGGTGTCGGCTTCTTCGCTGACGGAACCCACCTTTGTTGCAAACATAAGGTTGAATTGTCTGACCTCCGTCCAATTCCTCGTTCCGGAAATAGGACATACGATGCCTAATTCTTCTATCAGGGCTTTTATTCCCGCAAGGTCGTTTCTGCCCATAAGGTCTGCATATCGTTTTCTTATGTCTTCTATCTTTGCCTTATGCTCCAAAACTCTTGCATTGGTGTTGAGGAATTGTTCTTTGTCGAAAGCGTCGCCGAATTTCTTTGCAGCCTTTTCGCATTCCTTGTTTATCTTTTCCTCGATTTTCGCCATGTGGTCTTCAATCAGCACATCGGCACGGTAACGCTTCTTCGAGTCTTTGTTATCTATCAAAGGGTCGTTGAAAGCGTCCACATGACCGGAGGCTTTCCATATCGTGGGATGCATGAATATCGCAGAATCTATGCCGACTATGTTGTCGTGCATGCGTGTCATGGATTTCCACCAATATTGCTTTATGTTGTTTTTCAATTCCACGCCGTTCTGTCCGTAATCGTAAACGGCACTCATTCCGTCGTATATTTCGCTGGACGGAAAGACGAAACCGTATTCCTTGGCGTGGGAACTTATCTTTTTGAACAAATCTTCTTTTGCTGCCATATCTTATTATGTGTTTTGTATTATTGCTTCCCGCCAATCCGTGTTGCACAAGCAATTCGGGGGATTGTCGCAGAAACGCCTTTAACTGTTCATCGTTACGAGGAATTCTTCGTTTGTTTTGGTATCTTTCATTCTTCCCTTTATCAAATCCATCGCTTCCTGCGAGTTCATGTCCGCAATGTGGTTGCGGAGTATCAGCATGCGATCCCAAACGACTTTGTTAAGCAACAAATCGTCCCTTCGGGTGGAGGACAATACGAGGTCGATTGCAGGGTAAATGCGTTTGTTCGAGAGTTTTCGGTCTAATTGCAACTCCATGTTACCGGTGCCTTTGAACTCCTCGAATATCACTTCGTCCATTTTGGAACCTGTTTCGGTAAGTGCCGTGGCTATGATGGTGAGAGAGCCTCCGTTCTCTATGTTGCGGGCTGCTCCGAAGAAGCGTTTGGGCTTTTGAAGTGCGTTTGCTTCAACTCCTCCGGAGAGGACTTTGCCCGATGCAGGTGCAACGGTGTTGTATGCTCGTGCGAGCCTTGTTATGGAATCCAACACGATGACTACGTCGTGTCCGCACTCCGTCATGCGTTTTGCTTTCTCCAAAACGATGTTTGCTATTCTTACATGCCTGTCCGCAGGCTCATCGAAGGTTGAAGCTATCACTTCCGCATTAACCGTTCTCTGCATATCCGTAACCTCTTCCGGACGTTCGTCTATAAGAAGAACGATAAGATATACGTCGGGGTGGTTTGCGGCTATTGCATTGGCTATTTCTTTCAACAGGGTCGTTTTTCCCGTTTTCGGAGGTGCCACTATCAAAGCACGCTGTCCTTTTCCTATCGGTGTGAAGAGGTCGATTATTCTGGTGGAAAGGGTTTCCTGTTTATGATGGCAAAGGTCGAATTTCTCATCCGGAAACAATGGTGTGAGGTAATCGAAAGGTATGCGGTCTCTCACAAGTTCGGCAGGTCTGCCGTTTATCGTTTCGGCTTTAATTAGAGGGAAGTATTTTTCACCGTCTTTCGGAGGTCGTATGCTTCCGCAGACGGTGTCTCCCGTTTTCATGCCGAAATATTTTATTTGCGACTGGGAAACATATATATCGTCGGGGGAGTTGAGGTAATTGTAATCGGAGGAACGCAAGAAGCCGTATCCGTCAGGCATTATCTCCAATACCCCTTCGGCATCTATAAGTCCTTCTATATCGAAGTTGAATTCCGGTTTCTTCGTCCCCACAGGCCTTTGCTCGTTTCGGCTCTCGAATTTTTTGCTATCGGACTTCGTCGTTTCTTCTCGAAGCTCCGTTTCTTCCATCGGCTGTTCTTTCTCTGCCGTTACCGCTGCTTCTTCTGTATCGACAGGCTTTTTTTCTTCGCTTTTGGTATTCGGTTGAGCCGAGGAAGTCGCTTTGGCTGTACTGTTAAGGAAAGATGACAGACTTTCTTCACCTGAAATCATTGTTTCCGGAACAGGGCGTTCCTTTCTTGCTGCAAGAGGATTGAAATCAGGTATGAACAAGTCGTCCATCTTCGGTATTTCGGGAATGTCTTTGAGTTTCAACTCCTTGATTTCCGGTTCGGAAATTTTTGCTTTTTGTTTTGTCGCTTTCTTTTGAGTTTTCGGTGTCTCGATTGCCTCGGTGTCTGCCGTTGCTTCGGCTTTCTTCGTATTGCTTTCGGCTATCGGCTTTGGTTTCAAGCGGGTTCTCGGCTTTTTCACTGCAACGGCAGTGTTTTCCTGCTCCGTCGTCTTCGCCTCTTCTTTGGCTTGACTATCCAATATCTTATAAACGATTTCTTGTGCCGTGAGACGGCTTATTTTAGAGATGTTCATGGCCTTGGCTATCGCCCTAAGCTCGTCTATGGACCTCTCTTCCAATTGAGATTTGTTGTACATGCTTAATCAATGTAAGTTTGCCGCTCATGGAAAGCGGATATTCTCCTAATAAATCATTAAAATGGAAATTTGTCATTTGCGTCGCACGATTTCACAACGCTGATTCTTTGACCGTGCAAAAGTACAAAAAAAATCAATCCGACAAAATCACAATCGGAAAAAATATTACATTTGCAGGTAATGAGACGCAAGTTCAACTCATCAACAAACCGGATAAAGAGAAGCAGGGACAAAAAAGCAACCTTGGAGGAATGATTGTTTTCATTCGCCTGTGCTATTGTCGAATTGATAAAACAAGAATACATACATCACTATTTCCTTAATAAGGAAACAAGAGTATAAAAAGAGAATTTCGACGGAATTTTTTCGTGTTTTGAGGTGATTTTCGTGTAAAACGGCACTTTCAAAATGATAAGAAGATTGCCTCGAATGAAAAAACGGCGTTTTTTCAGAAGAAAACGAAGTCTTTTGACTCGAAAGACTTCGTTTTAGCATCACTAACTCTTCGTTTTCTTGGAAAAAGACGGCGTTTTTCGACCGTCAAAACGCCGTCTTTTTTCAGTCGTTCTTCTATACACCCGCAAACAACTGAAATACAATTCACTATCAAGCCATCAAATACTTGGAAAAATTTCAAAGGTTTGGCTCTTGTCGGATTTTTCGTAAGCCACGAAGTTAATGAACCGCAAGTTCAACTCATAAATGCAACTTTAGGAGATAGGGGAAAGAGACAAAATAAAACT
>SAMEA104315430__coassemble_937_pt1 | contig 10636 bp, 9 predicted proteins | sample SAMEA104315430__metabat2_low_PE_047 | metagenome-assembled genome bin SAMEA104315430 (sample SAMEA104315430) | gut metagenome | biome: Monkey gut; feature: monkey-associated habitat; material: faeces | place: China | collected 2013
AAAGTGCCGTTTTCCGTTTTTCGGACGGCGAAATGTGTGTTAAATTCCGCCGAAAGGTCGGTTTTACTTTCCTGTTTTACGGTTAAGGTTTGGGGGTTGCGGTGTGTGAATTTTGTGAAATGATTGTTGTAATTCGTCTTTTTTCGTGGTTGAAAGTGGCGAAATTGGTGGTGGAATGCGGGGTTTTGTGGTTGGAAACGGGGGTTTATAGATATGATTTTAAGGTTTTCGTCTGTTTTTCAGGCTGTTGCCACCGGTGAAAACGGCGATATTGGTTGGCGAAGCGGCGAAAGTGCGGTGTAAAGTGCCGAAATGGTTGCGATTTAGGGGATTTGCGAGGTGGGTTTTGGCGGTTGCTAATCGGGTTCGGAGGGTTGGAAGTGGTTTTAATCGGGCTTTTCATCTCGAAAATGGTTGTTCGGATTGTAAAAACGGAGTTTTCGTGTTTCGTTTTCTTTATGTTTCATGTTTTGTTCGCAGGAATTCATTTGTGAATGTGGTGTTTGCGGTTTGCGATATGGCGAAAGTGTGGTTCAGAGTGCCGAAATGGTTGCGATTTAGGGGCTTTGCGTGGTGGGTTGCGGCGGTTGCCGGTCGCAGTGTCGGGTTTATCGGTTGTGGTATTGGGTTTTGTTGTCGTGTTCGGGCGGTTTACGGTCGGGAACGGGGGTTTGCGTGTATGGGTTCGGGGGTGTTTGAGGTGGGTTTGTTTCGTTTTCGTGTGGTGAAAAGGAAAAGGACGCCTTGCGGCGTCCCCAAAAATAAAATGAAAAAATCAAATACAGGTTCTACGAACCTTTTTCTTTTGTTTCGTTTTCGGCGTTTGCGTGGTGCAAAGGTAGTGTTTTTTTTGTTTGTTTCGGCAAAAACGGTGTTTGTTTTTTCGGGTTTTCAATCGGTGTTTTCAGTGTTTTCAGTGTTCATTGCGGGGTTTTCGTGTTTCAAATGCGGCGTTCGCGGACTTCGAAGCGGTAGTCGACGTTTTCTTTCTGGTCGTGCAGCACGGGGGAGAGGCGTGTGGCGTGCCAGATTGCGGGGTCGAGGGGTGGGAAATGGGCGTCTCCGTGGTAGGGTTTGAAGAGTTGGGTGATGTAAAGGGCGTGGCAGTGCGGCAGGATTTGCTTATAGAGGGTGGCTCCGCCGATGCAGTAGAGGGTTTCGCCGTTTAGGGCGTCCAAGGCGGCGTCCAAGGTGTGGAAGACTTCGGCTCCGGGGGCGGAATAGCCGTCTTGGGTGCTGATTACGATGTTCCGACGGTGGGGAAGGGGCTTGACGGGCAGGCTTTCCCATGTTTTGCGTCCCATCAGGACGGTTTGACCGATGGTTTGCCTTTTGAAGTATTTCAAATCTTCGCTTAGGTGCCACAGGAGGGTGTTTCGGTCGCCGATTACGTCGTTTGAGGCTTTGGCTACGATGAGTTTTATCATGGTTTCGGGTGTTTGGTTATTTGGATACGGGGGCTTTGATGTGGGGATGGGCGTTGTAGTGTTCGATTGCGATGTCTTCGTATTTGAAATCGAAGATATTGTGTATGGAAGGGTTGAGTTTGAGGGTTGGCAGGGGCAGGGGTTGGCGGGTGAGTTGGAGTTTTGCTTGTTCGATATGGTTGAGATAGAGGTGGGCATCGCCGAGTGTGTGTATGAATTCGCCGACTTGAAGTCCGCAGACTTGGGCTGCCATGTGGGTTAGCAGGGCGTAGGAGGCGATATTGAAGGGTACGCCGAGGAATACGTCGGCACTGCGTTGGTAAAGCTGGCATGAGAGGCGGCCTCGGGCGACATAGAACTGGAAAACGATGTGACAGGGCGGCAATGCCATCTTTTCGACTTCGCCGACGTTCCATGCGCTTACCAAAAGGCGTCTTGAGTCGGGGTTTTCTTTGATTTGGGTGATGACTTGGCTGATTTGGTCTATCACTCTGCCGTCTGCCGTTTGCCATGCTCGCCATTGCTTGCCGTAAACGGGGCCTAAGTCGCCGTTTTCGTCCGCCCACTCGTCCCAAATGCTGACTTGGTGTTGGTGAAGGTAGTTTATGTTGGTGCTTCCTTTGAGAAACCAGAGCAATTCGTGGATTATGCTTCGCAGATGGAGCTTTTTGGTGGTCAAAAGGGGAAATCCTTCTTGTAAATCGAACCTTGACTGGTGGCCGAAGACGGACAGGGTGCCGGTTCCGGTGCGATCGTGCTTGGGTACGCCCGTGTCTATGATGCGTTGCAGCAAATCGAGGTATTGTTTCATCGTTTTCGGGGGTTTTATTCTTGGTATTTCAACAGGTCTTTGCCGATATCGCGTCGCAGGGTTTTGCCTTCGAAGCTGATTTTCGCCGCTTGACGGTAGCAGTTCGCCAAGGCGTCTTCCATTGTCTTGCCGAGCGAGGTTACGGCAAGCACTCTGCCGCCTGCGGTGAGCAGTTCGCCTTTCTCGTTCGCCGTCGTGCCGGCGTGAAAGAGGTAACAGCGGTCGCAATCCGCCGTTCCGGTGATGAGTTTGCCCTTTTCGTAATGCTCGGGGTAGCCTTTGCTGACCAACATCACCGTTGCACAGTGGTCTTTCTTCACTTCGAGGGTGTATTTGTCCAATTCGCCGCTGCCGACGAGCATGAAGGCTTCCACAAGGTCGCTTTCTATCCTCGGCATCACGCTTTCCGTCTCGGGATCGCCCATTCTGACGTTGTATTCTATCACGTACGGGTCGCCGTTTACGTTCATCAGTCCTATGAATATGAAGCCTTTGTATTCCAATCCTTCGCTTTGCAGTCCGGAAACGGTGGGGCGGATTATCCTTTCTTCGACCTTGTGCATGAAGGCTTCGTCTGCGAATGCCACGGGGGAGATGCTGCCCATGCCTCCGGTGTTCAGACCTGTGTCTTGCTCGCCTATTCGTTTGTAATCCTTCGCTTCGGGAAGGAGAATGTGGTGTTTGCCGTCGGTAAGTACGAAAACGCTGCACTCGATGCCGCTAAGGTACTGCTCGATTACCACTTTGGAGGAGGCATCGCCGAATTTGCCCTCGGATAGCATCGCTTTCAGTTCCCGTTCTGCCTCTTCCAAGGTGGGGGAAATGATGACTCCCTTGCCTGCTGCCAAGCCGTCGGCTTTCAAAACGTAGGGTGCGGACAGGGTTTTGAGGAATTGCTTTGCCGATTCGAGCTCTTGCTTGCCGAAACTGCGGTAGCGAGCTGTCGGAATGCCGTATTTGAACATGAAATGCTTCGCAAAATCCTTGCTGCCCTCCAACATGGCTGCGGCTTTCTTCGGTCCGATGACCGTAATGCGGCTTGTACGGGGGTCATTTGCAAAACTGTCCGCTATGCCTTCGACCAATGGTTGCTCGTTTCCCACGACCAGCATGTCGATTGACCGTTCCACGGCGAAGTTCTTTATGTTTTCAAATTCATTTCCGAGGTTCAGGCATTCGCCCAAGTCCTTCATGCCTGCATTTGCGGGCGAAATATAGAGGTTTTCGCAGAGTGGGCTTTGCTTTATCTTGTTTGCCATGGCGTGTTCCCTCGCTCCGGAGCCTAATAATAAAATTCTCATATATGATTATGTGTGTTTAATTCTTCGATTACGCCGTTTATGCTTCTTCGTTCGGCATTAAAAGGAAGTTCATTTGCTTTTTGAACAGGTTGACACTTGCTATCTTGACCCTGACAGGCTGTCCCAGCTGGTAAATCCTCGACTTCGTCTTGCCGACAAGGCGGAAATTATCCTCGTCGAGCTCATAAACATCGTCGTTTATCTCCTTCATCGGCACCAAACCCTCGCATTTGCTCTCGTCAAGCATGACATACAAGCCCCATTTGCTGACTCCGGAGATGGTTCCGCCGAAAACCTGACCGATTTTGTCGGAAAGATATTCCGCTTGTTTGAATTTGACGGACGCTCTCTCTGCATCGGAGGCTTTTTTCTCCATATTGGAACAGTGTTCGCACATTTGCTCGTAGGTTTCCTTCTCAACAGAGGGTTGATTGTCGAGATAGCGTTCCAGAAGACGGTGAACCATCACGTCGGGATACCGCCGTATGGGCGAGGTAAAGTGGGTATAGTACGGGAAACCCAAGCCATAGTGTCCGATATTGTCGCAAGAATAATATGCTTTGCTCATTGTGCGAAGGGCAATCATGCTTATCATCGTCTCTTCGCCCTTTCCGGCAACTTGATCGAACAATTTGTTGAAGCTTTTCGTCAGACTGCTTCGCGTCTTATCGTTGATACTGTATCCCAATTTGCCCACGAACTCCTTGAAGGTTGCAAGTTTTTCCTGATTGGGTTCGTCGTGTACACGATAGACAAAGGTCTTTGCCTTGCTCTTATTTCTCGTTTTGCCGATGAAAGACGCCACCTGCTTGTTCGCCAACAGCATAAACTCCTCCACCAACCAGTTGGCTTCCTTGCTCTCTTTCAGATATACGCCCGTCGGTTTGGCGTTTTCGTCCAAGCGGAACTTCACTTCTATGCTCTCGAAGTTTATTGCTCCTGCCCGAAAACGACGCTTCCGCATCTGTTCCGCCAATGCCCATAGCGACAATATCTCATCGGAGTACTCGCCTTCTCCCGTTTCTATCACCTTTTGAGCCTCTTCGTAGGCGAAACGTCGGTCGGAACGGATTACGGTTTTGCCGAACCACTCGTTCAAAACCTCGGCTTTCTCGTTCATTTCGAACACTGCCGAGAATGCAAACTTGTCTTCGTCCTGTCGCAGGGAGCAAACGCCGTTGCATAACTTCTCGGGCAACATGGGAATCGTCCTATCGACAAGATAAACCGACGTTCCCCTGCGGTAAGCCTCCTCATTCAAAGCCGTATGTTCCTTTATATAATATGTAACATCGGCAATATGCACTCCGACCTCCACATTGCCGTTTTCCAAACGGCGGAACGACAAGGCATCATCGTAATCCTTCGCATCGACAGGGTCGATTGTGAAAGTGGTTACCGCCCTGAAATCCCTGCGTTTCGCCACCTCTGCCTTCGGCAATTCCAAAGGTATCTTCTCCGCTTCCTTCTCCACCGCCTCGGGAAAGAACAAAGGAAAATCGTATTCCGACAGTATGGACTGCATTTCCACGTCGTTTTCGCCCGGAGCTCCCAAGACTTTTATCACCTTACCGAAAGGATTGTTCGCATTTTCCGGCCAATCCGTTATCTCCGCCAACGCTTTCTCGCCGTCTTTTGCACCGTTCAAATCATTCAAATCGATGAAAATATCCACCGGCATGGTATTACTGTCGCACACAAGGAAAGCAAACTTGCCGTGTTTCTGCACAACACCGACGAAAGACGTCTTTGCACGCCGCAAAATCTCCACTATCTGCCCCTCTCTCTTCCTTTTCTTACGCCGAGGGAACAAATACACCTTCACTTTGTCCCCATGCAGAGCGTGGTTCGTATTATTCATGTTTATATACACGTCTTCGCCGCCCTCGTCGCAAATCACGTAAGCCTTGCCCGTTTGTTTCATGTCCACCGTTCCAACGATGTAATGTTCAGGCAGAGCATTGCTTGTGATATATTTGGGGTTCAACTTGAAGCGTCCCCTCTCCTGCTCCGTTATTATATTATCCTCTGCCATCTTTTGCAGATGATTATGAATCATTTCTTTGCCTCCTCTGTCCGTAATACCGAGACGTGAAGCCACCTGCTTGCAATTCAAACATGAAGCAGGATTTGAGGCAAACACTTTCAAAATAGAAGCGGCAAAAGCCGACATATCGTTCTTCGATTTCATCTTTTCCGTCTTTCTCAATATAATTCCCTGCAAAGGTAACAAAATCCTGCGAGCCTCATATTAAGTAATTGTGAACTTTTAGCCGCAAACACATTTCCCGATCGCATATCCCAAGTAACGAATGCCCCTTTTCGCATACCAAAACGGCGTTCTATTATCGTAGAACGGCGTTTCATGAAAACATAACGGGCAAATAAGAGGAATGGAATTGCTGCAAGAAGATACAAAAAAAGGATATGCCTTTCGGGCATATCCTCCAATAAGTAAATAACCAATGAAAACTATAAAATGATTCTACTTTGCATAGTTCACTGCTCGCGTTTCCCGTATGACAGTTACCTTTATCATTCCCGGGAAGACCATCTCATTTTGTATCTTCTTGGACAAATCGAAGGAGATTTGATTTGCTTCCTGATCGGATACTTTTTCGGCGGAGACGATAACCCTCAACTCTCTGCCGGCTTGTATTGCGTATGTCTTGACTACTCCAGGGTAGCTCATCGCCATTTCTTCCAATTTGTTCAATCGGTTGATGTATGCTTCCACGACTTCTCGTCTTGCTCCCGGTCTTGCACCGGATATGGCATCGCAAACTTGCACTATCGGAGCATAAAGGCTCTGCATTTCTATCTCATCATGGTGAGCACCGACTGCATTGCTTACTTCCGGCTTTTCCTTATACTTCTCGGCAAGTTTCATTCCGAGTATTGCGTGCGGAAGTTCGGGTTCGTTGTCAGGCACTTTGCCTATATCGTGTAACAAACCCGCTCTTTTGGCTATTTTAGGGTTCAATCCCAATTCGCTTGCCATCGTGGCACAAAGGTTAGCCACCTCACGGGAGTGCTGCAAGAGGTTCTGTCCGTAGGAAGAACGATATTTCATCTTGCCTATCATTCGTATCAACTCGTGGTGCATGTTCACGATACCCAAGTCTATGCACGTTCTCTTTCCGGTTTCTATTACGTCTTGCTCTATTTGTTTCTTGGTTTTTGCAACGACTTCCTCTATTCTTGCAGGGTGAATACGTCCGTCTGTTACAAGTTTATGCAAAGCAAGTCTTGCAACCTCTCTTCTCACAGGGTCGAAGCATGAAAGCAAAATGGCATCGGGAGAATCGTCTATTATGACCTCCACACCTGTAAGATTCTCCAATGTTCTGATGTTTCTACCCTCACGACCGATAATCCTACCTTTCACCTCTTCGCTTTCAAGGTTGAAAACAGAAACCGTGTTTTCTATTGCGTTCTCTGTTGCCGTTCTCTGTATGGATTCGATGACGATTTTCTTGGCTTGTTGGTTGGCAGTCAACTTTGCCTCTTCCACAATCTCCATTATCTTGTTTGCCGCATCGTTTTTGGCCTCTTCCGTCAGGCTGTCTATCAGTTGTGCCTTTGCCTCCTCGGCGGACAAACCTGCCATTTGTTCCAATTTCGTTATACTTTCCCTGTACGCTTTCTCGACTTCCTGTTGGCGTACTTGGAGCCTTTCGGCCTGTTTGTTGAGATTATCCTTCGCAGCAAGAAATTCGGTACTCTTTTTCTGCAATTCCTCGACTTTTTGGTTCAGAGCCTGCTCTTTTTGCTTGATTTTGTTCTCTGCCTGCATGACTTTGTTGTTTCTTTCCTGCACCTGCTTCTCATGCTCGGCTTTCATTTGCAAAAACTTCTCCTTGGCTTGCAGAATTTTTTCTTTTTTCAAAATCTCGGATTTCTCCTCTGCCTCTTTCAAGACCTGCACGCTTTTCTTCTCCAAAGCGTTTCTCAATTTCGTTGCGGATAAAGCTATTCCGACCCCCAGACCGACCGCCAATCCGATGACAATATAGATTACTACCATGTGTTTGTGTTATAAATTAGTTATTTATTGAAGCCTTCGAGCATGGGAGGGGAACATTCCGAACCGGACTTGGGATATAAGGAAAACCGCATCAACCCGTTATGGAGTATAGTAAACTCCGAAATAAAAAGATTTGAGTGCCTTTCGTGTCAAACTTCCACCGTCTCCAAAGAGATTTCCTTACGGAAATGAGGCCTGTTTTCTCCAAAATGAGCTTAACTCGTTATTGTTTTAGTGTTGAGTTTACAGACTGCAACGAAATCGATGCGGTATATTGTTCTTTTGGTTTGTCAAATACTCTTTTCAAGGTTTTGAAGCATTGCTTCCAAACGTTCATTCAACGTCCTGTTGTTATCGTTCAGCGTCCTGTTCTGCTTGATGAATGCCGTAACATACTGCAACAATACCATGGCAAGTAAGTCCTGTTTATCCTTATAAGCATACTTCGCTTCGTAACCTCTTATTGTTTCATCGATCATCTTGGAAGCATCTTCAAACACGGTCCTTTCACTCTCCCGAACATTAACCCTGTACGTTCTCTGAGCCAACTCCACATTTATACAAACCATCTCCCCGTTCATAATCGATGTCTTTATTTTGTATTGCAACCAACAAAGCCAAACTTTTGTTCACCTTCTGCAACAATTCGTTTATCCTCGCCCTCAATTCATCTATATCCTCTTTCTGCTCTATTGCCTTTGTTAATTTTATTGTTATGTCTCTGTCTTCTAAATCTTCTTTCTCTTTCTTTAATACGGCGTTTTCCTCTCCCAACAGGGCGTTTTTCTCTTCCTGAAGAGCCAACTTGGCTTCCAAATCTTTGTTTTTCAAGATGAGTTCCTCCACCTTGGCTTCTATTTTCCCTATCAGTACCTCTGCCTCTCCCATCTTTCTCGCCGTGTTTACCGTTTGCAAATATAGTATTTTTATTTCGGTTATGACATCTTTCGCTTCCGGTTTATTTTTCCGGCAACGTATGACCCATTTTCTCCCTCTTGGTTTTCAAATACTTTTCACTATATTTGTTAGGGCTGATAATCAAAGGCACATTCTCCGAAATCCTTATTCCATACCCCTCCAATCCGCTTCTCTTTTTGGGATTGTTGGACATCAACCTGAGGTTCGTGGCGTTCAAATCCCTCAATATTTGAGCCCCGATGCCGTAATCCCTTTCGTCAGCCTTGAAGCCCAATGCCAAATTGGCATCCACCGTATCCATTCCCTGCTCTTGAAGATGATATGCCTTCAACTTGTTGACCAAACCAATACCTCTGCCCTCCTGACTCATGTAAACCAACAAGCCCTTACCCTCTTTCTCTATCATCTGCATGGCAGTATGCAGCTGCTCTCCGCAGTCGCACTTGCAGGAACCGAAAATATCGCCCGTCACACACGAAGAATGCACCCTGCATAACACAGGTTCTCCCTTCTCCCATTCGCCCTTTTTCAAAGCCAAATGCGTCAGATTGCTATCCTTCTGCGTGTAAGCAATCAATTTGAAATCGCCCCATTGCGTCGGCAAAAAGACCTCCTGTTCTCTGTTAATGAGGCTTTCCGTCCTTATTCTGTACGCAATCAAATCCTTTATCGTGATTATCCTCAAACCATAACGCTCTGCGAACCTCATCAAATCGGGCATTCTCGCCATCGTTCCGTCCTCATTCATAATCTCCATCAAAGCCCCCGCAGGATAAAGCCCCGCCAAACGAGCCAAATCAATCGTTGCCTCCGTATGCCCCGCCCGTTTCAGCACACCGTTCTCCTGAGCATACAACGGATTGATGTGTCCCGGCCGTCCGAAAGTACCCGGAGTCGATGACCGATCAGCCAAAGCCCTGATCGTAGCAGCCCTATCCGCAGCCGAAACCCCCGTCGAACAACCCTCCAACTTGTCGATCGTAACCGTAAAAGGCGTACCGAGAACAGAAGTATTATCTATAACCTGATGCTGCAACTCCAATTCCCTGCAACGAGACATCGTTATCGGAGCGCAAAGCACCCCTCTTGCATGCTTCAACATGAAGTTAACCTTCTCCGCAGTTACCATTTCCGCAGCTATAATCAAGTCTCCCTCATTCTCCCTATCCTCATCATCGACCACTATAACGAAATTTCCCTGTTTGAAATCCTCGACAGCCTCCTCTATTGTGCTTAACCTTGTCTCCATCATAATATATTTTGGACTGCAAAGGTAGGAAATTTCTCCGACACCGCCGAAAGCCCGCCGCACTATTGACCTTTTCCCCCTCCAACCGCACCCCGACACACCGAAATCCCCCGTTCCGAACACGAAAAACACCCCTCAGCACCCTCCATTTCCCCATTCCCAACCAAATTTCACCAATTTCACACACCATTCCCAAACTTCACGAGGCAATTCCCTCATTTCCGGACTATAATTTCGATACTTCCACATACCATTCACTCATTTTCAAACACCATTTCCCCAACTTCCCGACACCATTCCATCATTTTCAAACCAAAATTTCGGCAAATCAACACACAAATCGACCGTTCCCCAACTCGGATATGCCGCTTTCAAACCCAGATTGCTCGATTTCACATGTTTTTTCAGGCGGTTGCAAGGCTTATTTGCAGCGGTTCTCCGTAAGATAGCTATGAAAGCGAGGTGAAATTGCGGCTGTTTGGCAACATATACAAGCGGTTTCTATGTGTTATTCAGATGATTGCAAGGTTTATTTGCGGTGAAAATGTGGTGTAAAAACGGCAAAATATGGTGCGGAAACGGCAAAATTGTGGTGTATTTGCGGCTGTACATGCTTGATTTCCTGCATTTTTGTTGCCAAGGTGGCGAAATGGTGGTGCGATTGCGGCGGTTTCTATGTGTTTTTCAGATGATTGCAAGGTTTATTTGCGGTGAAAATGCGGTGCGAAAACGGCAAAATTGCGGTGCGAAAATGGCGAAAATGCGGTGCGGAAACGGCAAAATTGTGGTGTATTTGCGGCGTGTACATGCTTGATTTCCTGCATTTTTGTTGCCAATGTGGCGAAATGGTGGTGCGATTGCGGCGGTTGGTGGTGTAGTTGCGGGGTTTTCGTGTTTGGTTTC
>SAMEA104315430__coassemble_1211_pt1 | contig 9011 bp, 4 predicted proteins | sample SAMEA104315430__metabat2_low_PE_047 | metagenome-assembled genome bin SAMEA104315430 (sample SAMEA104315430) | gut metagenome | biome: Monkey gut; feature: monkey-associated habitat; material: faeces | place: China | collected 2013
CGAATAACCCTCGCACCATTAGGGTAACGCAAGATACGACATTGACAGCGAACTTTGAAAGAGCTGTTTACACACAAGAGATACACCATGCAATCTGCGAGGGCAGTGCTTATACGGAGAACGGCTTCAACGTAAGCGAACCGGGTACTTATACGCAAAACCTGCAAACCATCGACGGTTGCGATAGTATCGTAACCTTGACTTTGACCGTCAACCCTGTTGCAAGCACTAATCTTACAGCAGCAATTTGCGAAGGCGGTGCTTATATGGAGAACGGCTTCAATGTAAGCGAGGTTGGAACATATACGCAAAATCTGCAAACCATCAACGGTTGTGACAGTATCGTAACATTGACTTTGTCCGTAAACCCTGTTGCAAATACCAACTTTACGGCAGCGATTTGCGATGGAACTACTTATACGGAGAACGGCTTCAACGCAAGCGAACCGGGAACTTATACGCAAAACTTGCAGACGGTCAACGGTTGCGACAGCATCGTAACATTGACTTTAACCGTCAACCCTGTTGAGAACACAAACTTGTCGGCAGCAATCTGCGAGGGCAGTGTTTATACGGAGAACGGCTTCAACGTAAGCGAAACGGGAACATATACGCAGAACTTGCAAACCATCGACGGTTGCGATAGTATTGTTACCTTGGCTTTGTCCGTCAACCCTGTGGAAAGTACGACTTTGTCGGCAGCAATCTGCGAGGGCAGTGTTTACTCTGAGCATGGCTTTAATGTAAGCGAAGCGGGAACATATACGCAGAACTTGCAGACCATCAACGGTTGCGACAGCATCGTTACCTTGGCTTTGTCCGTCAATCCTCTTGCAAGCACTAACCTTGCCGCAGCAATCTGCGAGGGCAGTGTTTATACGGAGAACGGCTTCAACGTAAGCGAAACGGGAACATATACGCAGAACTTGCAAACCATCGACGGTTGCGATAGTATTGTTACCTTGGCTTTGTCCGTCAATCCTCTTGCAAGCACTAACCTTGCCGCAGCAATCTGCGAGGGCAGTGTTTACTCTGAGAATGGCTTTAATGTCAACGAAGCAGGAACTTATACCCAAACCTTGCAAACCATCAACGGTTGCGATAGTATCGTTACCTTGACTTTGACAGTCAACCCAACGTACAATATCACGATAGATGCAAGCATAAACGAGGGTGAGACGTATGAGGAGAACGGTTTCAGCGAAAGCGAAGCGGGAACATACGTTCATACACTTCAAAGCGAGTTCGGTTGCGACAGCGTGATAACGCTCAACCTGACGGTGAACTCGTCATTGAACGATGTCGTTGCGAACGCAATCGAAGTTTCGTTGTATCCTAATCCTGCGAATGCTTATACAATGTTGAAAGTCGAGGGCTTGAAAGAGCAAACGCCGGTGTATTTGTTCGACATTCAAGGTCGCAAACTCAAAGAGTATATCATGAACATTGGTCAGGAGACTTTGCGAATAGACCTCGGCGATTTGCCGAAGGGTGTTTATACCGTCATGCTCGGCAACACGACGAAGAAGTTGATAGTGGAGTAAGCAGTAAGCAAGAATACTGCAAACGCAGCGAAGCCGCAGGCATTATTGCCTGCGGCTTTCTTGTTATTGCCTAAGTTCAACTCATATAAGTGGGAAAAGCCAAAACGAAAGCTCAAAGCAAGAGAGAGAAATTCCCTTTCCTGTTCGAGGCTGAAAAATGACCATCTTTGAATTCGATACAGTAATCGGCAAGAAGCATAAGAAAGCATTGCTTGCCATAGATGACAGAGCAACCGATATGTGTTGGTTATCCTTGCTTGATGGAAAGGAAGCAAAGTCATCGACAAGAGCAGTGATAGAGAAACTGACACCAAATGAACCAAGGGAAAACTCGGTTTACTTACTATTCTCGAATGCTGTTTTGTCGGTTTTGCAACCGGAATAAAAAGAGTAGATAGGCTGCAACTGTGAGTTGAATTCGGTAAAAACAAAAATAAGGAGAGGCTGCTTTGCTTCTCTCCTTATTATCTTCGTGGACCTGCAGAGATTCGAACTCTGGTCCAAACAAGTAACACCCCGGCTTTCTACATGCTTATTCCGTCAAGCATTTTCGAGAAAAGCCCAAGAGACGGACACCCCGACTTTTCCTTATCTTCCTTTGATTTCGCTCGAAGTCGGAAGAAGCCTTCGAACTATTTCCGTTTTACTGCACCTCTGAGCCCTCGACCACGGAAAAAAGGTCTTGGAGAGATGTCCTGCTCGCTGCACTTTGCAACGATAAGCTTTAATCTACTATACTTCGATTAAGCGGCAAGAGCGTAATTTTCTTCGCCAATTAATGTTTTGTAACCCTGTTCAAGGCTTGTGTTACCTTAGCCTGCATGCTTACCGAACCATTAACCCTGCTGTCAAAACCAACCCAGGCCCGATTTATTTACGGTTGCAAAGATACAACAATCAACCGGTTAGACAATGGACACAATAAAAAATATTTTTTTTCTTCCGAAATGTTTGGTAGTTTGCGAAATTGTCGTACCTTTGCAATCGCAAACAAGGCTGAGACCTAAGGTTAGTTTGAAGGTTCGGTAGTTCAGTTGGTTAGAATACATGCCTGTCACGCATGGGGTCGCGAGTTCGAGTCTCGTCCGGACCGCCAACAAAAGAAGACTTCGGGAATGTTCCCCGAGGTTTTTTTTTGCGATGTGAAATTCTTTTGGTAATTCTATGTCATTATCTCGAAAAGCAACAGGCATCATTTGCGGAATAACCGCTGCTATTTGCTATGGAACAAATCCATTGGGAGCCTTGGCTCTTTATGCCGATAAGTTCACCCCTTATTCGGTTCTGTTTTATAGATTTCTCTTTGCAACGATGATATTGGCAGTCGTCATGCTCTGCAAAAAGATTTCTTTCAAAGTAAGTCTCAAAGAATTGTTGTTTCTTGCCTGCTTGGGAATTGTTTTCGTAACTTCTTCCATAACGCTTTTCGTTTCTTTCACTTTCATGTCCGCAGGAGTGGCTTCGACACTTTTGTTCGTACATCCGATAATGGTCGCTTTGATAATGGCAACTTTCTTCAAAGAAAAAATAAACTTTGCCGTGGTGATGTCGATATTGCTTGCCTTTTGCGGAATAGCCATGCTGTATTATTCACCGGACGGGGTGGTTCTGAATACTGCCGGAGTATTGCTCGTACTCCTTTCTGCCTTATCATACGCCGTTTATATGATAACCATAAACAAGTCATCGATGGAATTACCATCTCTCAAACTGAATTTTTACGTCCTTTTCTTTTGCTGCCTTACTGCATTTGCAGCGAATTTCTTTCTTTCGGGAAAACCGATACAAAGGCTCGAAAACACAGCCCAACTGTTGCATGCTTTGCAACTCGCAATAGTTCCGACAGTCCTTTCTCTTTGTCTTATGACAATAGCTTTGAAACGCATAGGCTCCACTTCCACCTCCATAATGGGAGCATTGGAACCACTGACAGCCGTATTGATAGGTGTCATGATTTTCGGCGAGCCGTTCTCACTCAACCTTGCATTCGGTATCTTGCTTATTCTTTGTGCCGAATTGATAATCGTATTGTTCAGAGACCTTACACTCAAACGCTTCATAGGAGTTTTCAAAAGACATGCAAAGAGACGCTATTGATTTCGAGAAAGAGAACACGGGAGTTCTTTTCAGGAGAATGCTGATACCTACACTTATAAGTTCGGTATTCAGTATGGTTATGACCATTTCCGACGGTATATTCGTCGGACACGGAATAGGCAGTTCGGCACTTGCAGCCGTAAACATAGTAGCACCTTTATGGCTCATCGGTTCGGGAATAGGATTGATGTTCGGCATGGGAGCCTCTGTCGTGGCAAGTATTCATTTGGCAAAAAACAAACTCAAAGCTGCGAGAATAAACCTTACCCAATCCATACTTTTTTCATCACTCCTTTTGGCAGTGATAGCAGTCGTCGTATGTATCTTCCGTAATGAAGTTCTCAGTCTTTTGGGTTGTCCTGACGACTTAAAATCATTGGCGATACTCTATATGTCGGGTTTTATTCCCTTTCTGCCTTTCAATGCCTTATTGCTATCCGGAACATTCTTCATCAGATTGGACGGTTCACCGCGTTATGCCATGGCATGCACAACCATATCCGCCATCTTGAACCTCATATTGGATTATCTCTTCATCTTCGTGTTTCGATGGGGCATACTCGGAGCAGCCATTGCCACCTCATTGGGCAGTTTGGTAGGAGCCGCAATGATTATCGGCTACTTCTCCAATGGCAAGCACAAACTACGCTTCATAAAAATAAAAGCAAGCCGCAAAAGTATGAAGTTGACATCTCGCAATCTCAAATACATGATGCACATCGGCTTATCCGGATTGCTTGCCGATGCGTCTATCTCTTTTATGATGCTCTGCGGAAATTATGTCTTCGGAATATTGGGCGGAGACGACTTGATAGCCGCATTCAGTGTCGTATGCTATTTCTTCCCTATTGTATTCATGATTTACGAAGCCGTAGGAATGTCCGTTCAACCGATAATAAGTTACAACCATGCCAAAAGCAGAGAAGACAAAAAACTTAAAGCCTTGCGACTTGCCGTATTCACCAACTTGGGAATAGGCATTCCGATATGTCTTCTTGCCTTTTTCTTTCCGGGCATCATAGCCTCCTTATTCCTTCCTGTCGGAATACAAGCCTACCTTTACACCATGGAAGGCTTACCGCTATTCTCCCTCGGTTTTATCTTCTATGCCGGAAACATGATTGCAATCATATACTACCAAAGTATAGAAAAAGCAAACTCTGCCACAACCATAACAATAATGAGAGGCTTTGTCTTCATGGCAATTGCCTTCACGCTTCTTTCATACCTTTTCGGCATAAGAGGAGCATGGCTGGCAGTCCCTTCGACAGAAGTTCTCACACTTCTTCTCGTGCTTCTCATACCATTGTTCGGAAGGAAATCTGCAAAGAATAAGCGATAAGACGCACTTCGCCTTGATGAATTGAAAAACCTCGGTGCTTACACTCGAAAAGACCCGGTCTTTTACCCCAAAAGAGGTGCTCTTTTACCCCAAAAGACCACCTCTTTTGCAATCTCCCCTCCGAGAGAAATCCGGGATTAACCCATAAAAGCGATTTCGGCAAAGGAGAAAATCGATATAAGCCGAACAAGAAAAGAGAAAAGTCAGCTTTTCAATTTACCTTTGAAAGCACATCGATAAGACAGAGTTGTCGAAAGGTTCATCTTTCGGAAATTCGACAGGAGAGCAGGCTTACATTCGTTCAAAGTGAGTAATTTTGCAGAATGAAACACTTGATGGAAAGATTTTCCGACTCGCAACAGCTTACTTCTTTTGCGAAGAAGTTGTCATTGCCGAGAGGGAGGTTTGCGTTATGCGGATTGAGGGCTTCCGCTTTAAGTTTGTTCACATCGGCTTGCGTAAAGAAATCCACGAACAGCACTCATCTTTTTCTGTTTGCCGACAAACAACGAGCCGTTTACTTCTATAATGATTTGGAGTTGATTTACGGACAAAACGATTTGCCGCAAGAGGAGAAAAGCATAGTATTCTACCCTGCCTCTTACACGCATCAAAGCGATGCAGCCTCTGTCGAGAATGCCAATGTGGTACTTCGCAACATGGCTTTGCAAAAGTCGATGTCCGGAAGAACGGGGATAGTCGTATCGTACCCCCAAGCCTTGTGCGAAAAGGTGATGTCATCGCAGAAACTCGGTTCAAAAATCATACAAATCAAGAAAGGAGATGAACTGAACCTCGATGACTTCATAGAACAATTGGACGATTATGGTTTTGAGCGAGTGCATCAGGTTTGCGATGCGGGACAATTCTCGGTTCGAGGAGGTATCATAGATGTCTATTCCTTCGCTTCGCAGCGACCTTTCCGCATAGAGTTGTTCGGAGATGAAGTCGATAGCATACGAACTTTCGATATAGCCACGCAATTATCCGTCGAACAAAAAGAAAGCGTCGAAATTCTTGCCGCAAATCATGAAACGGAAGTACTGCAACGAAGTGTTACCTTGGAGAACTACCTTCCGGAAGATACCGTAATATGGATAGAGGAGAGAAATTTCTGCTTGTCGGAGTTTACCAAGCTGGAACAGTTGAAAGATGATGGCGGAAGCATCTTTGCAAGCAAAGAAGAGATGGAACAATGGTTCGCAAGAGTGCTGACGGTCGATATGCTGCATATACCGTCGGTCGATATGAGCATATACAATGAAGTCTTGGAGCAGGATTGCGAAGGTCAAATGCAGTTCAATGGCAGTTTCGACCTCTTGATTGCCGAATTGGAAAAATGGTTCGAACAATCATACGAATGCTATTTCAGCGTTTGCGATGAAAAACAGAAAAACCGCATAGAGAAAATACTCGATGAGTTCAAACCGAAAGACCGTTTGTTGCAGGTGAACTTCATCGATGCAGGTTTTTATGGCGGTTTCGTCGATCATTCCAACAAAACGCTGCTTTATACCGACCACCAGATTTTCAATCGCTTTCATGCGAGTCGTTTGGACGATAATTCCTCCCAACGCGAGAGGCTTACGATGGAAGACTTGTTGAGTTTGAAGCCCGGAGACTACGTTACGCATATCGATTACGGCGTCGGTAAGTTCGGAGGCTTGGAGAAAATCAACAATAACGGCAGAATACAGGAAGCAATCCGCCTCATATATAAGGATAACGATATTCTCTATGTCTCGATTCACGCTTTGCACAAGGTAAGCCGTTACAGCGGCAAGGAAGGTATCGAACCCAAACTCAACCGTCTCGGTTCCTCGGCATGGCAGAGGCTTAAAAACAAGACGAAAAGCAAGGTAAAAGACATAGCGAAGGAGTTGATAGCCCTCTATGCCAAAAGGAAGATGAGCAAAGGTTTCGCCTTTTCGGCAGACAGCTATTTGCAAAACGAGTTGGAAGCCTCATTCCTTTATGAAGACACCCCCGATCAATATAAAGCCACAAGAGATGTAAAACACGACATGGAATCGCCATGTCCCATGGATAGGCTGATATGCGGCGACGTAGGCTTCGGCAAAACCGAGGTTGCAATACGTGCAGCCTTCAAAGCCGCTTGCGACGGCAAGCAGGTTGTGGTGCTTGTGCCTACGACGGTACTTGCCTTTCAGCATTACAAATCCTTTTCCGAACGATTGGAACGCTTCGCATGCAGGGTCGATTATCTGAATCGCTTCCGCAGCCGACAGGAAATAAAGCAGGTATTGAGCGATTTGCAAAGCGGCAAAATCGATATACTGATAGGCACGCACAGAGTACTCGGCAAGGATGTGAAGTTCAAGGATTTGGGATTGCTCATCATAGACGAGGAACACAAATTCGGAGTAAGCGTCAAGGAAAAGCTGAAAACCTTGAAGGTGAACCTCGATACCCTCACCCTTACCGCAACCCCCATTCCTCGAACACTGCAATTCTCCCTCATGGGAGCGAGAGACCTCTCCATCATCAACACCGCACCTGCCAATCGCCAGCCGGTCAGCACGGAAATAATACCTTTCGACAAGGAAAGGATAAGAGATGCAGTCATGTTCGAGTTATCCCGCGGCGGACAAGTCTATTTCGTCCACAACAGAGTGCAGGACATAGAAGAAACTGCCGATTTGGTCAGGCGACTTGTGCCGATGGCAAGAGTTGTCGTCGGTCACGGACAGCAAAGCGGCGAACACTTGGAAGAGGTCATGATGGACTTCATAGAAGACAAGTATGACGTTTTGGTGTGTACCACAATAGTGGAGAACGGTCTGGATATACCGAATGCAAACACCATTTTGATAGACCAAGCACAGAATTACGGTCTCAGCGATCTCCATCAGCTGCGTGGAAGAGTGGGGAGAAGCAACAAGAAAGCCTATTGTTATCTTATCGCTCCCGATGCCTGTGTTCTGACGGAAGAAGCAGCCAAACGCCTGAGAGCAATAGAGGAGTTCTCCGCCATAGGCAGCGGCTTCGCCATAGCAATGCGGGACTTGGATATAAGAGGAGCGGGAAATATATTGGGAGCAGAGCAGAGCGGATTCATAAGCGAAATAGGTTTTGAGACCTATCAGAAAATCCTGAACGAAGCAATACACGAGTTGAAGACCACGGAGTTCAAGGATTTGTTCGCAGCGGAAGTGGCAAACGGCAGTTCCCTTGTCGAGAGTTGCACGATAGAAACCGACCTCGAAATCTTCATACCCGATACCTACGTCAGCGACATTGTGGAGAGACTGAAAATCTACAAACGCCTCGATACCATGGAAGAAGACAAACAAGCCGAGGAACTGAAAAACGAACTCATCGACCGATTCGGTAAACTGCCGAAACAAACTGCCGAACTATTCGAGGTAGTCAAACTCAGACGCTTGGCAAAACGTCTTGCGATAGAACGCCTGACAATAAAACGCAATAAGCTTACTGCCAACTTCGTCTCCGATAAGGAAAGCAGTTTCTATTCCGGAGAACTCTTCGGCAGAGTGCTGCATTACGTACAATGTTACCCTCGCCGCTGTGCCTTGCAGGAGCAAGGCGAAAGATTGATGCTTGTCATAAGCGACGTAGCCGATGTTTATACTGCCGTGAAAATCCTTCAAGCCATGACCGGTCTTGACTCTAAAACAGAATAACGGCAGCGTATCGTTTCAAAACCTGCTGTCGGCGTTGCCGGACTTGCCGGCAACTTGAAAAAAGTGTCAGTTTCGATTTGGAAAATTGACACTTTTACAGTAGGAAATTGACACTTTTCTACCTCAAAATTGACACTTTTTCATCGTAAAAGTGTCAATTTTCTCACTCTCCCATCAAGTTTGCAAACGGCAGGCTCAAATTCATGTATTTTCTCATCAAGTTCAGCGACGGTTGGAACAGGGCGACAGGGCAGAAAAAAGCCTCGGAGGTTCTCACCTGCGAGGCTTGAAGTATTTGTTAGATCATGAAAATCTATCGGATAATCATCTTGTGGGATTGTACTGCGTTGCCGCTTTGTACTT
>SAMEA104315430__coassemble_1925_pt1 | contig 6481 bp, 3 predicted proteins | sample SAMEA104315430__metabat2_low_PE_047 | metagenome-assembled genome bin SAMEA104315430 (sample SAMEA104315430) | gut metagenome | biome: Monkey gut; feature: monkey-associated habitat; material: faeces | place: China | collected 2013
CGATCGAAGGTGGAGCCGATGCCAAGCATCTAACAGAAGTCAAACCGCTGCAACCGGAAAACGCTCCCTCTCCGATGGAAGTAACGCTGTTCGGTATGGTAACCGAAGTTCTTGCACCCGGGCATTGTATCAAAGTGTTTTGAACGTAATTGTACAACACTCCGTCTATCGATGAATAATGCGTATTGCCCGAAGCGACATTTATCGAAGTCAAACCGCTGCAACCTACAAACGCCATCTTTCCGATGGAAGTAACGCTGTTCGGTATGGTTACCGATGTTAAACTGCTGCAATCGCTAAACGCACTCTGTCCGATGGAAGTAACGCTGTTCGGTATGGTAATCGAAGTCAAACCGCTGCAACCTACAAACGCCATCTTTCCGATGGAAGTAACGCTGTTCGGTATGGTTACCGATGTTAAACTGCTGCAATCGCTAAACGCACTCTGTCCGATGGAAGTAACGCTGTTCGGTATGGTAATCGAAGTCAAACCGCTGCAATCGCTAAACGCACTAATTCCGATGGAAGTAACACTGTTGGGAATTGTAACCGAGGTCAAACTGCTGCAACCGCTAAACGCGCTTTTTCCTATGGAAGTAACGCTATACGTCGTGCCGTTGTAGGTTACGGTTGACGGTATGACAACATCACCGTTCACGTAGTTATTGAAATCAGAAATGGAAGAATAATACGTTACTTTAATCGTACTACCTGATGTGACGTAGTAGTAGAGTGTTTTACCTTGATAGGTGTAGGTAAAGTTATATGCCATCGCTTGAAGCGAAAGCATCATCATTACCACTGCCATTATCGATCGGCACAGTGGCTTGCCGAATTTTGATTTTGTCATATTATCTTTTATTGAAGTTTACACTTGCAAAGATATGAATTTCTCACGATTCCCATCATGAAAACAGAAAAAACAGAGAGTATCCTTTCAAACCGCATTCGCAGAATAGTTTTATACCCTCTTTACATTCTTTATCAATTCAGCCCTTTCGCAAGCATTGCGGATTAACGATTTTCAATTCCTTTAACTTCATAGCTCACGAATTTTCCGCCGGAGGGAATTTCCTCGAAATTTTTCGAATATTCGAGGGTTTAGCAAAAGATTGTATTTCAATATTTTGCAAGCATATCGAAGACCGACCGGAAAAAGACGGCGTTTTGACGGTAAGAAAACGCCGTCTTTTTTCAAGAAAACGAAGAGTTAGTGGTGCTGAAACGAAGTCTTTCGAGTCAAAAGACTTCGTTTTCTTGCGAAAAAACGCCGTGTTTTTCTCGGGAAGGCTTGAAACCCTCTCGAAAAGTTGTCGGTTTTTCTCGGATTTAACTCCGGTTAGGAATATTTCCCCGCAGAACCGATGGGTTCACTTTGTTGCTTCGAGATTAATGGAATAGTGATTTGAGTTCACAATTTTATCAATCGCACAATATGAATCAGCCGTATCGTGTCGCAATTCCGGAAGATAAGAATAGTATTTTCAATGCAAGGCTTATATGGCTTTCCCATGTTTATTCGATAATAACTTTTTGTTTATAGTCCCTTTCTCTCTTGAACCGTACATACTTTTGGGATAGTTCCATTTCGACAGAGGTTTTAATGCAGAGGCGGAACTTGCCGAAGGGTATTGCCAATCGAAATAAAAGTAGGGTATGTCTCCAATGGCGAAAATCTTTCATGGGGTATAGTTGTTGGTAGTTGATTATAGAAAATATACACTCTCTTCCTTTTTTGTACCTTTGCGGTGTAATTCTTTTCGAGATGTATGGGAAGTTCAGCCGAGAGAAAAATAGAATTTGTAAAAGGGGTTGGCGAAAAAAGAGCCGGTATTCTGAATAAAGAACTCGGAATTTCCACGCTGGGGGATTTGCTGACTTATTACCCTTATCGTTATGTCGATAAGAGCCGGTTTACGAAGATTTCGGAGATACATTCGGCTGATGTATATATTCAGTTCATTGCAAAGGTTGTGGGAAAGGAGTTGGTTGGGAAAGGAAAGTCTCAACGTTTGGTTGTGAGGGTGGCTGATGAGACGGGAATGACGGAATTGGTATTTTTCAGAGCTTTGAAATGGGTGAATGAAAGCCTGATGATGGGCGGAATTTATGTGATATTCGGGAAACCGAACTATTTCAATGGTATTTTCAACTTTGCTCACCCCGAGTTCGAGGTTTTCGATCGCAAGAAAGATTACACGAGCGAGAAGTTCATGCCGATGTACAATACGAGCGAGAGAATGAAGAATGCTTTTCTTGCTTCCAAGCAACTTTCAAAAATCATTCGCACGGCTGTGTCGGAATACGCCGATGAAATAGAGGAGACGCTTCCGGATTATTTGATAAGTGCTTATCATCTCATATCCCGAAAAGATGCTTTATCGAATATTCATTCTCCGAAAAGCGAGGAATTGTTGGCAAGGGCAAAGTTTCGTTTGAAGTTCGAGGAGTTGTTTTTCATGCAACTGGAACATCTGGTGAAGAGAACGAATCGTAACAGCAGAAGCGTCGGCTTCGTTTTTTCCACCATAGGGGAAAGATTCAATGATTTCTTTTACAATCACCTGCCTTTCAAACTCACAAATGCTCAAAAGAGGGTTGTCAAGGAGATCAGAAACAATATGCGGACGGGAACTCAGATGAACAGGCTTTTGCAAGGCGATGTGGGCAGCGGTAAGACTTTGGTTGCTTTGCTGTGTATGTTGATTGCTTTGGATAACGGGTTTCAGGCAACCTTGATTGCACCTACGGAAATTCTCGCGATGCAACATTTCAACAGTATTTCCAATATGCTCGGGGATATGGACGTAAAGGTGAATTTGTTGATGGGCAGTTCCAAGAAAAGAGAACGTGGGGTGATTTTGGAGAATTTGAAAAACGGCGGTACGGATATTCTTGTGGGTACGCATGCCGTTTTGGAAGATAATGTGGTGTTTGCGAATTTAGGACTTGTGGTTATCGATGAGCAACACCGGTTCGGAGTGGAACAGAGAGCAAAAATGTGGGCGAAGAATACGATTGCCCCGCACATTCTTGTCATGACGGCGACGCCTATTTGCAGAACATTGGCAATGACGTTATACGGCGATTTGGAATATTCGGTGATTGATGAACTGCCGGCAGGCAGAAAGGCTGTTCAAACGGTTCATCTTTATGACAGGGATATTTTGAAGTTGTTTCGTTTCATGCACAGGGAAATTGCTTTGGGGCGACAGGTATATGTGGTTTATCCTTTGATTAAGGAAAGTGCGAAGTCCGATTTGAAAGATTTGATGGACGGTTATGAGAGTATGGTAAGAGAATTCCCGTTGCCGAAATATCAAATCAGCATTGTGCATGGACAGATGAAGGCAGAGGATAAGGAGTATGAGATGATGCGTTTCAAGAAAGGTGTCAGCAATATAATGGTTGCAACAACTGTGATAGAGGTGGGTGTAGATGTCCCCAATGCTACTGTCATGGTAATCGAGAATGCGGAGAGGTTCGGTTTGGCACAGTTGCATCAGTTGAGGGGCAGGGTCGGCAGAGGTGGCGAACAGAGTTATTGTATTTTGAGGACAAAGGACGAATTATCGGCGGAAGCAAGGTTCAGAATCGATACGATGTGCGCAACGAATGACGGCTTCAAAATCTCATTGGCGGATTTGCAGTTACGAGGCCCCGGCGATATGGCAGGAACGCAACAAAGCGGAGTATTGGATTTGAAACTTGCGGATATTGTGAAAGATGAGGGCTTGATGCAGCAAAGCCGTCGAACGGCTCAGGAAATTATAGAGGCTGACCCATGCTTGGAATCGCCTGTGAATGCTGTTCTGCGAAAGTATTTTATGGAGAAGCACAAGGTCAACGACTTTTCCATGATTTCTTAGTATTCTGTTCAACAAGTGGGTTCAAACTATTTCTCTCCACTCGAATTTAACCATGTTACCTGACTTGCAAATAGCTGGTATTCCATCGCTAAGTTAACACAATTCCAAGTCCCATAAAAAGATAACAGCGTTCTGTCAAATGCTTGTCTTACAACGCTTTTTTTGAATAGGAGAAGTATAGAATTCTCTCTTCAATCGGTAAATTCCATGCGACCGAATAGTTTCTTTGAAAAAAAAGTTTACGATTTATTTTGTCGGTAAATATGATTTGCATACCTTTGAAGCGAATTTATAAACACATATAGATGAGAAAGTATAACCTGTTTTTGATTTTGTTTTGCTTCGGCTTTTGGAATGCGAACTTTGCACAAAAGAGCCATAAGAACTTTCGTATAGAGAACTCCTCGGTTATAGAGGGTTTAAGTCAGAATATGAGTGATGATTGGGAGAGATATTCCGATTTATTCTCTTGTTTGAAAGGCGACAGTTTGTTTTTCTTTCAGGCAGACTATTATAATCCTAAGCAAATCGAGCTTTTCAAGTACGACATCAAGACCGAGACTTATTGCAGAGATAAAGTAAATCTCGAACCCTTGCTTTGCAAGGATGGTTCTGCATATTATCTGATGAATTTTGCCGTCAACGATAAGTATTTAGTCTTTTTTGCCTCCAATGACGAATGGCAATTTTTGTTTTTCTTCAAAAGGCAGAACGGTAACTATGTATATGATTTCAAATACAAGGATACCGACAACCTTTTCATGCAAGGGCTTGAATTTCTTCCAAATGGCAAACTCCTCGGCTTGAAAAACTATGTTTACCCCATTGAAACTGCCGATGAGAGTACCAAGCTTTCCGTTTTCAATCCCGAAACAAAAAGCATCGAAAAGGTCGTTAAGGTTGATTTTCCCTTGCCTTTGTACAGCCTTACAACCCCTTATTCCATTCTGTCGGTGAACGACAGCTCTGTTTTTCTCTCTCAACGAGGTGATTACAAAATAAGCGAATACGATTTCGACCTTAACGAAATATCCGTTCTGACAGGTGGGTCAAACTCTTGGAAACGAATGCCGCAAAGCCTCTCCGACAGCATTATGAACGTAAGTCGCCAGGCGGTTGACAGGTTATATGTTTTTGAAAAAGTAAAAGAACGCTACTCTTGCATTCACCGCATTCATTCCGACGGGGATAAATTGTTTGTAGTGTACAGCAAGAAAGGGAACTTCCACCGTTATTACTACGATGTTTGGCGGAAAGAGAATGGCGAGTGGAAACTCGCAGAGAAGGAAATCAAGGATTATTCCTCTTCCGTAAGGCATTTCTATAAGCGTTCCTTATTCGGCTTCAATGATGATCACTTCTACTTGATCGGAGACAAGGCTTTGAGATTGGGATTGCGACCACCGGATTTGGGTTGCCACATAAAGCCGGTGTATATGTTGAAGTTGAAAAAATATTTGATGAATAACCCCATACCTTATTGCGTTGAGGTATTATCTTTCGATTAGATGAAAACGAAGATTTTGGTATTTACGACATTCTTGTCGCTTTTCCTCGCTTCATGCGGCACAAGCGGTGATTTATATACTTGCATAGGCACGGACAGGAAGAAGCATTCTTTGATGGAAACGGACAAGCAAAGCATTTATGTGCTGTTCTCCACCTTGGGTTGCCATGAATGTCATCTGCGATTAAATGAATTTTTGGAGGAACAAGGCGTGTATGCTAACGATAGCATCGATGTGTTCGGACTTATTGCCGTTCCGAAGAAAGAACGCAAGGATATGCTTACTCAGAAATTGATGATTGCAAAAATGCACAGATACTATCCTGCCATGAAAAACTTCCTTTTCTGCTCGGAAGAACAAGGTAAAATCAATCTTTTGGGATTGCAGATAAACAACTTTCAAACTCCTGCCGTGATAATGGCAGACAGCGGTGCTGTTACCTATTTCAATTCCGATAGAGTTACCGTTTACAGAAACAAACAAGTGGTTGTGAATCCGAATTTGGCAGTTCTTTTGGGGCTTGAACGCAAAGAGGTAGGCAAATAAACCGAATAAGTGCAGTAAACCGTTGTGTCCGTCGCCGGTTGTGCCGCATGCCTGCCAAAAAATACAAACTCCGCAACATTAGAACCTGACAGTTCTGCTGCGGGGCTTGCATTGCGTTTTCGATGAGTGCGAAACAGTCTTTTTGCCGGTGTTTTTAGGCGTGCATCAACAGAAACGACTTTATGAATTTGTCTATATCTCCGTCCAAAACGGATGCCGTATCGGCTGTTTCTTCGCTTGTGCGTACGTCTTTCACCAATTTATAGGGTTGCAAAACGTAATTGCGAATCTGACTACCCCATTCTATTTTCCTTTTCCCCGCCTCAGCCTCCGCCAACCTCTCTTTCTTCTTTCTGAGTTCCATTTCATAGAGACGACTTTTCAACATCTGCATCGCCTTCTCCCTGTTTTGCAACTGCGAACGCGTCTGACGACACTCTATTATTATATTTTCCGGAATATACCGCAAGCGAACAGCTGTCTCCACCTTGTTTACATTCTGTCCGCCCGGTCCCGAAGAACGAAACGTATCCCATTCTATATCGGCAGGATTGATGA
>SAMEA104315430__coassemble_16459_pt1 | contig 1700 bp, 2 predicted proteins | sample SAMEA104315430__metabat2_low_PE_047 | metagenome-assembled genome bin SAMEA104315430 (sample SAMEA104315430) | gut metagenome | biome: Monkey gut; feature: monkey-associated habitat; material: faeces | place: China | collected 2013
ATTTTGGGTCACCATTCATCAAAGCACCTCATTGTTCATTTGAAGTGAATTTTTGAATCTCGAATTGTCTTTGATACTAAATTTGCACCTAAAAAGTTGAAACAACGATTCGGGGTTATTAAAAATAGCAGGACAATGATAAAAAAGAGTCCGACCCAAATTCATTGTGAATCAGGGTCGGATGTTTTATGTTCGGCCCGGAATATACCAGGCACTTGTTTAAAAATAGATAGCTTCCAATTTTTCCATACTTGCTTTCTGATGCTGCGGTAACAGATGAGAATATTTGTTGAGAGTTGTACTGACGTTTGAATGCCCAAGCGTTTTTGCGACCATCAGGATGTCCATCCCGTTCTCAATGCATCTCGTTGCAAATGTGTGACGGAGCGTGTGGATGTTCGCATCTTCGATCCCTGCCTGTTCCATGATTTCTTGATAGTAATCATAAAAAACTCTGGGTTCGATCGGTCTGTTCTTTTCTCCCACAAAAACGAAGTCTTCTTCTGAATGAACAAAACGCCGTTCAGTTTTTCATTCAATCATCTTCTGTTTATACTCCTCAAACTCTTTTTTGAAACTCGGGAACATGTAGATATCCCTTACAGATGATTTTGTCTTCGGAGCTGTTACCTTCATTTCCGATTTTTTGCCGCTTGGATCATCAATACTGGGTCTGCGGTTGAACTGCTTTGAAATATGGATCACTCCCTCTTCAAAGTCTACGTCCTTCCATTGAAGACCCATTACCTCGCCTTTACGGCATCCGGTATAGCTTGCGAATACAACCGCGAACATAATCGGCTTCGGATATTCCCGTGCTGCTTTTAAAAGCGCATGCTGCTGTTCTACTGTCAATGCTATCGTCTCCTTTTTTCCTGCTTTCGGAATTTTTACACCCGTTACGGGATTTCTCATGATGTACCCGTTGCGGACAGCTTGATTGAAAATCAGGTTTAAAAACGCCTTGAGATTTGTCAGACTCTTTTCCCCAAGTCCATCTTCCTTGCCCGGTTTTCTTGCCTCTCTCTGCAAATGATCCTGAACCATAGCATTGGTGACTTCGGAAAGCCTGTACTTTCCCAGTGGAAACAGGTGATGATCTGCAAGCGACTTATAGTTTGTGTAAGTCGTTTCCCTGACGGAAACCTTTGAATAGGTTTCCAAGCAAATATACGCCCAGTTCTCCACCGTCATTTTGTCTGCTTCCATAAAGTTGGTAAGCTGTGCAGCCTTTGCTTGCTCCACAGCGGCAAGTTTTGCCTTCAGTTTCGCTGTAACCGCGGTTTTTGTTTTTCCGTAAACGGCTGTAGTCTTTCCGTCCACCATAAATTTTCAACGAATCTTCCGTCTGCTCTTTTAGAAATGCTATAACTGCTTGCTGATTTGGCCATTGAAATTCTCCTTTCAGATTTTATTACGTTCTTCTTTCCTTACCCACTCGATGAACCCTGCCTTGCTAACTATGATTCTGTTTCGCTCCAACACGGCAGGGAACCCCGGTGTGCGAACCAGAACGTAAGCGTTTCCGTTAGAGATTCCCAAGGCATCGATAAGACGGCTCGGGGCAAAAACTTTTGGGAGCGGCTTCACGGCGCGAAGCTCGGCAACATCGGTGAATATTCTTTTTCCGTACAAAGCCTGCAGCAGATGCTCCCTGAAAATGATCTTTCGTTTTCCGATTTTCATATATGGGATCTTCC